>Ga0209022_1000172_pt1 | contig 87054 bp, 81 predicted proteins | sample PinacodermPK_FD_187300 | JGI IMG/M metagenome (GOLD analysis project Ga0209022, IMG submission 187300) | Host-associated microbial community of the marine sponge Aplysina aerophoba from Gulf of Piran - sponge pinacoderm, lysed by proteinase... | ecosystem: Host-associated > Porifera > Sponge >... | reverse complement strand
CCGGTGGAGACCCACTTCTACGGCGACCGGGGCGGTCAGTTCTTCGACCCGTTCGGCCACCGCTGGAACGTGTCCAGCCATGTTGAGGACGTGCCCCCCGATGAGATGGCCCGTCGCTCGGCCGAGTTTTTCGGGGAGTAACACATCGGGATCAACGGACCGATGGCAGTAGTGTGAAGCGGTGTCGCGCTATTTCCTGACGACCCCGATCTTCTACGTAAACGACGCCCCCCACATCGGCCACGCCTACACCGTATTGAACGGTGACGCTGTCACCCGCTGGCACCGGCTCTTGGGCGAAGACGTCTTCTACCTGACCGGCACCGACGAGCATGGCCTCAAGGTCCAGCGAGCCGCTGAGGCCAACGACATGTCCCCCCTAGAGCAGGCTGATGGCACTAGCCAGCGTTTTCGGGAGGCGTGGGCTGAGCTCGGCGTGGCCAACGACGAGTTCATCCGCACGACCGAGCCCCGCCACCACCGCTCGGTGCAGACGCTGATGCAGCGGGCCTACGACAACGGCTACATCTATTCGGCGGTCTACGACGGCTGGTACTCGGTGTCCGACGAGGCCTATGTCTCCGAAGAAGAAGTAACTCCCGAAGACCTCGAGTCGGGCCGGGTGGAGCGGATGACCGAGGAGAACTACTTCTTCAAGCTCTCCGAGTTTGAGGAGCCGCTGTTGGAGTGGTTCGAGTCCAACCCTCAGAACATCACCCCCGAGGGCTATCGCAACGAGGCTCTGGGCATCATCCGGGGCGGTCTGCGGGACATCTCCATTTCCCGCACCTCCATTGACTGGGGCATCCCGGTGCCGTGGGCCGAGGGCCACGTGTTCTACGTGTGGTACGACGCGCTGACCAACTACGCCACCGCGGCGGGCTACGGGAACGACGATGAGCGGTTTGCCGCATGGTGGCCCTCGGTCCGCCACCTGCTCGGCAAGGACATCATCCGCTTCCACTGCGTGTACTGGCCGGCCATGCTGCTGGCTGCCGGGGTGACCGACCTGCCCCAATACCACGTGCATGGCTGGCTGCTGGTGGGCGGGGAGAAGATGTCGAAGTCGGCGTTCAACCAGATCTCGCCTTCCGACCTCATCAATGATTTCGGCGTGGACGGATTCCGCTACTCCCTGTTGCGGGACACGCCCTTCGGCCCCGACAGCGAGGTCAGCCACGAGGCTCTCCAGCACCGCTACAACACCGATCTGGCCAACAACTTCGGCAACCTGTTGCAGCGCTCCTCCACGCTGGTCCACTCCAAATGCGGCGGGATCGGCCCCGCGCCCGACCCCGACCACCCTCTGGCCGACGTCGCCGCCCAGGTGTACGCCGATGCCGCCGCGGCCTGGGATCGGTTCCAGCCGTCGGTGGCGCTAGAGGCCACCTGGCGACTCATTCGCGACACCAACGAGTACTTGCAGGCGACAGAGCCGTGGAAGATGGACCCCGGCCCCCTGGTCGACACGGTTCTGGGCAACGCCTTGGAGACCCTGCGCATCGTGTGCGTGCTGGCCAGCCCGGCCATCCCCTCTTCTTGTGAGGCGGCTTGGACCCGATTGGGCCTAAGCGGCTCCCCCCTCGACCAGCGGTTGCCCGAAGCGGCGGCCTGGGGGCAGTATCCCGGCGGCCTTCCGGTGGCTGCCGGCGATCCGCTGTTCCCCCGCCTCAAGGGCTGAAGGTGCGCTGGATCGACAACCACTGCCACTTGGAGTCGGACACCCTGGCCGAAGTGGTTGTCCAGGCGGCGGCAGCCGGGGTGGAGCGCATGATCGACGTGGGCACCGATGCGGCCTCCTCCATTGCCGCCGTGGCCATGGCGGCGGCCTCCGAGCGGGTGTGGGCCACGGTGGGGGTTCACCCCCATGAGGCGAGCCGCGGGATCGGCGGCATCGAGGGGCTGCTGGGATCCGACCGGGTGGTGGCGGTAGGGGAGAGCGGGCTGGACTACCACTACAACTACTCTCCGCCCGAAGACCAGCAGGTGGTGTTCGCCGCCCAGATCGAGATGGCCCACCGGCACCGGCTTCCACTGGTGATCCACACCCGAGAGGCGTGGGACGACACTTTCGCCATCCTGGATTCAGGGGGCGTGCCGGAGCGCACCGTGTTCCACTGCTTTACCGGCGGCGTGGAAGAGGCTCGGGCCGCGCTGGACCGGGGGGCGTACCTGTCGTTCAGCGGAATCGTGAGCTTTCCCTCCGCCGATGATGTGCGGGCCGCAGCCGAACTGTGCCCGCTCGACCGCACGCTGGTGGAGACCGACTCGCCGTATCTGGCACCGGTTCCGTTGCGGGGCCGCCCCAACTCACCGGCCAACCTGCCCCTGGTGGGGGAGGCCGTGGCCCGCGTTCATGGCGTGGCTTCAGAATTGGTGGCCGAGCACACCTGGGAAAACGCAACGGCCTTCTATCAGCTCGAGCCCTGAGCATGGCTTCTCCGTCCCGGTCACCCACCTTGGCTCGCCTAGCTCTGTTGTTGGTGGGCATAGCGTTGCTGGTGGTGCTAGTGGTTCAAGCGACCCGCGACTCTGGGCTATGACACTCACCCGCACCCAGGTGCTGGATCTGCTGGATCGCCATGGTCTGGCCCCGAGCCGGGCGATGGGCCAGAACTTCGTGGTCGATCCCAACACCATTTCCGCGATGGTCCGGGCTGCGGAGTTGGCTCCCGGCCAACCGGTGGTGGAGATAGGTCCCGGCCTGGGGTCGCTGACCCGAGCGCTGGCCACCGAAGTCGATCATGTGCTGGCCGTTGAAGCCGACCGCCACATGCTGGCCCCGCTGGCGGAGACGGCCGATGCCCCCAACGTGGAGATTGTCCATGCCGACGCCACCACCCCGCAGTGGCGCTCCCGGCTCGGTGCTGACAGCCAGCGGTGGGCGATGGTGGCCAACCTGCCCTACAACATCGCCGTGCCGCTGCTCTTGGATCTGCTTGACAGCGAACCCCGAATTGAAACCTTCACTGTGATGGTCCAACAAGAGGTGGCCGAGCGGCTAGTGGCCCCGGCGGGCACCAAGGCCTACGGGATTCCCACCCTCAAGGTGGCCTACTGGTGCGAGGCCCAGATTGTCCGCACTGTTCCGTCCACAGTGTTCTACCCCCGGCCTCGGGTGTCATCAGCGGTGGTGCGGATGGAACGCTTGCCCGAACCGGCCACCACTGCCGACCCCGACCGACTGTTCTTCCTCATCCGCACCGCATTCGGCCAGCGCCGCAAAATGCTGCGTCGCTCTTTGGCCGCCCATCTGACCCCCGACCACTTCGCCCATGCCGCCATCGACCCCACGGCCCGCCCCGAGGAGCTCACTTTGGCCGACTGGGCCAAGCTGGTGGCCGTAGCCTCGTCGTGATGGTTGCCGTCACTGCTCCTGCAAAACTCACGCTGTCGCTTCGTATCACCGGTGTGCGGCCTGACGGCTACCACCTGATCGATGCGGAGATGGTGTCGCTAGATCTGGCCGACGTCCTGAACATCGAGGCGGGCGAAGGGGTGGTCATCAAGGACGGTGCCGACATCGAACCGGCTGACAACCTCATCACCCAGGCGTTGGCCCTGGTCGGGCGCGATGCGCGGGTTGCCGTGACCAAGCGGATTCCGCTGGGGGCTGGATTGGGTGGGGGATCCGCCGATGCCGCCGCCATCTTGCGCTGGGCCGGCTATTCCGATGTGCAGGGAGCGGCTCAGTTGGGTGCCGACGTTCCCTTCTGCCTGGTTGGGGGGCGGGCCCGAGTCCAGGGCATCGGCGAGCTCGTTCAGCCGCTAGAGCACACTCCCCGAATCCTCACCCTGCTCATCCCCCCGTTCGGCTGTTCAACTCCGGAGGTGTACCGATGCTGGGACGAATTGGGAGGACCGGAGGGAGCAAGCGGCAATGATCTGGAGCCGGCCGCCCTCGAGGTAGAGCCCCGCTTGGACGAATTCCGTCGAGTGCTAGAACAGGCCACCGGCCAGAGGGCGCGGTTGGCGGGCAGCGGCTCTACCTGGTTCGTGGAGGGTGACTACCCGGGAGACGGTCGAATTGTGGTTCGAACCTTGCCTGCTCAGCCCCATTAGAGCTGAAGTAGGGGAGAAGGAAAGCTACTTGCCGCGGGCTCTCCGCTGGAAGCGAGTGCGCTTCAGCATCTTCTTGTGCTTCTTTTTGCGCATGCGCTTGCGGCGCTTTTTGATCAACGATCCCATGGTGCCACCACGCTAGCCCGGCGAATGCCGCCAGCAATAACCCGAGAGTTCAGCCAGTGGCAATGGAGTAGCCTGCAATTGGTGCCTGATGGCTACATAGCAGGGGGACCCTTGGCGAGTAGTTCAAGTGGCAGAACGCCTGGCTTTGGACCAGGAGGTTGCAGGTTCGAGTCCTGCCTCGCCAGCCGCGCTAGAAAGAGTGCATGCTGTTGATGTGCATGTACCCAGCGGGTTTGCCCGCTGATCCAGCAAGCCCATGACGTCTGGACCGCTCCCCCTGTCCGCGGTGGTCTTGGCCGCGGGTCGGGGTGTTCGCATGCGTTCGGGTCGGCCCAAGCCCCTCCACGACCTGTGCGGCCGGGCCATGCTCCTGCATGTGCTCGATGCTCTGACCGAGGCAAATCCCCGCCAGATCGCCGTGGTGGTGGGGTTTGGCGCCGAGGAGGTGGCCAAGCACGTCACCCAGGAGGCCTTAGACCTGCGCATCGACTTCGTCGAGCAGCCCGTACAGCGGGGCACCGCTGATGCCGCCTCCCTGGGCCTGTCCGCTCTAGACAGCGATGTCGACGACGAGGACGTACTGGTGGTCTCGGCCGACATGCCCCTCATCTTGGGCCAGACGCTGCGGGGACTGACTGCCCAGCACCGAGCTTCTGGGGTGGCCGCCACCGTGGCCACCGCGGCCGAAGAGAACGCTGAAATCTGCTGCTTTCGCCGCAGTCTTCTGTCGCCAGCTCTACGGCGACTGGCCGCCAGCGATTCCGGCCTTGAGTACAGCCTGTCCGACGCGGTCTCGGTACTCACCTCAGCCGGTCACGATGCGGGGTCGTATGCCATCGACGAGGCCGAGGCGCAAGGAGTGGACGACCGGGAGCAGTTGGCCTTCGCCGAAGCGGAGATGCGCCAGCGGATCAACCGCAACTGGATGGTTGCCGGCGTGCGCATCATGGCACCCCACAGCGCTTATATCGACGTGAGCGTGAAGCTGGCCCCCGATGTGGTCATCCACCCCGGCGTTGTGCTGAGAGGTCAGACTGTGATCGGCGAAGGGGCGATCATCGGCCCCCACACCCACTTGGTCGATTGCGTGGTCGGTCCCCAGGCGGTGGTGGAGGCAGTATCAGCCACCGATGCCGAGATCGGTGCCGATGCCAAAGTGGGTGCCTACATCACACTCGAACCCGGAGCCCAGATCCCGCCCGCGTCAATAAAGGAAAGCTGAAACATGGAACTCCTCACCAAGAAGAAGCTGGTCATCATCTCGGGTCGGGCCAACCATGAATTGGCCACCGAGATCGCCGAGTCCCTCGGTGAGGAGCTGGTGGAGCCCAACATCGCCGACTTCGCCAACGGAGAGATCCATTGCCGGTTCGAGGAGTCGGTGAGGGGCACCGACGTCTTTATCGTCCAAAGCCACACCGCCCACGGCGACGCCTCCATAAACGACGCCGTGATGGAGCATCTCATCATGGTGGATGCCGCCCGGCGAGCCTCGGCCAAGCGGATCACCGCGGTGTGCCCCTTCTACGGCTATGGCCGACAAGACCGAAAGGCCGCGGGCCGCGAGCCCATTACCGCCAAGCTGATGGCCAATACCTTCCGTACCGCCGGGGCCAATCGGATGCTGAGCGTCGATCTCCACTCAGGGCAGATCCAGGGGTTCTTTGACGGCCCTTGGGACCACCTGACCGCCATGCCGGTGCTTGTCGACTACCTCAAGGACATCGATGGCGACCTGGTGATCGTGTCGCCCGACGCCGGCCGGGTGAAGGTGGCCGAGCGCTACACCAACGAACTGGACGCCGACCTGGCCATCGTCCACAAGCGCCGAGCAATGGACGTCAAGCATGCAGTAGAAGTCATAGAGGTGGTGGGCGACGTGGAGGGCCGCACCTGCGTGCTCATCGACGACATGATCGACACCGGAGGCACCATCGTGGCCGCGGCCGACGCGCTGGCGGCCCGGGGCGCGGCCACCATCTACGCCGCCACCACCCACGGCGTGTTCTCGGGCCCAGCCATCGACCGGCTCAAGAACTCGGTGATCTCCAAGGTGGTGGTCACCAACACCCTGCCGCTATCGCCCGACAAGCAGATCGACAAGATCGAGGTGCTGTCAGTGGCCAGCATCATCGCCGACGCTATCGACGCCGTATTCGAAGACACCTCCGTCTCCGAGATCTTCGGAGGCAAGAACCTCTCGTAGCGCCTTATCGACACCTTCTCTAACGCCAATGACGGTGTCTACATGGGACAAAGACGAATAGAGGGGGAAATCCGGAACCGGTGAAATTCATACACCCTCGCCGGGCATGGCTAGCGGGTCGCCGGAGCCTTCGGGCCCAACGGCGCTGACAGCCAGCGTGTAGGAGCCGGTCTCTCCACCGTATCCGGACACTTCAACGAAATAACGGCCCGAGTCCGGGGTCTCCCAGGCGATGAGCGGGGCAAGTGAGTCTTCGCTGTCATCGTTGTAGGTCAGCTCAGTCCAGTCCTCGTCGTACAAAGCGGCAATGGGATCTCCCAGAGTCCCCGGGATCACTTCGATCTGGTAGGACTCTCCCTGCTCGGCCTCGAACACGAAGAAGTCCAGGTCGTACTCGTAGTCGGCAACACCGCTGACCGACTCGCCCACCGCGACAGGGGTGGCACCGAATATTCCATCGGCGTGGTCGTCGTACACGTCTGGCGGTGCCTCATCATTCGGCGGTTCAGGATCGGACAGCAACTCTGAGGGGAGACACACAAACAATGCCAACCCCAGTTCCAGCGCCTCCTGGGAGTTGATGAGGCTGTCCCGGGCGGCGATGTCGGCGGCGGTGGGGGTGCCGGTGATTGCCCCGGGCTGGGCCGCGGCACGCCTCGGCGCTCCGTTGCGGCAGCCGCCGGGGACGACTTGGGTGTCGATGTTGAATCAGCAGCGGTAGACGTTGAGCAGCGCCTACTGGTTGGCTATCAGCTGGTCTCGGGCAGCGACGTCGGCGCGGCTGGCGGATTGAGCCCCAGCAGGTGCTGGCCAAAAGAGCGCAGCGGCGATGACAGCAGCCACAGCCAAGAGGTGCAGGGCCGGGCATTTCCGGCGAGAGATACTGTCGCAGGCCACAGCGACGTCCTTTCCATCCAACAGGGGGAGAGCAGTCAGATCACAAAACACTGATGTGCAGCTCACTCCAGACTCATATTCAACTCGCCTGAAACGCGTGTCCTCACTTATGGTGACTGAGGGATGCGGGCCTTGTTCTCATTCCTGGGCAAGCATCGAATCCGGTTGTCGTTGGGACGAAGGAATAAATCTACCGTCGGCAAACGCGTGGTGGTTTCGACCCTGCTGTGTCTTGCGCTCTCGGCCCTCTTAGTGAGTGCCAAGTTGGTGGAGATAGCCGAGAGACAACCATTGGGCGATAGCCGGGGCCGATGGGTGTCCGCCGCTGAGGGTGTCGATCGGGTGTCCAATTTTCTGTCGATGAATCGTCCCTACGACATGATCACCAGTTGGCGCGGTCTCGGCGAGGACGCTGGGGAGCGGCTGGACACCGTCGTTCAAGTTGTTGAGGCATTGGAGGGCGAAGGAGTGGCTAAATCACGCCCCGACTCGTCGCTGTCGCCGACTCCAGTCGACAACGAGACGCTGAATGATGGCGAAACGGAAGTCGCCTGCCCCAACGGCTGGAAGGTCACTTCGGACAATCCGCTGCGTGTGCATGTGCTGGGCGATAGCCAGGCTGCCCCTGTTGGACATACGTTGGGCGCTGCATCCAACGGCCTCTTCGATGTGACGACCAATAGCCGCAATTCGACCAGCTTGGCCCGCCCCGACTATTTCAACTGGCACGCTGAACTCTGGGAGATTGCCACCAAGGACAATCCGGACGTGGTGGTGATGTTCATTGGCGCCAGTGATTGGCAGAGTATGGAGACAAGAGACGGCCAAGTCGTAGAGCCAGGCACACTTGTGTGGACAGACGAGTGGACTTGGCGCTTGAACGTTGCGTTCGATCTGCTTGCGGCCGATCACCGGCTGGTTGTGTGGGTGGGCTTGCCCCCGATGCGATCCAGTGACGACAACTCCGCGGCTCTCGTCTTGAACGAAGTAGTCGGACAGGTTGCTTCCCGGCGTCCAGGAGTGGCCATGTTGGATCTTTGGGAGGTGTTTGGAGCGGATTACTCGGAGAGGGTTTCTCCTCCGGGTGGCGGGAGTCCAGTACGGGTGCGGGGCGACGACGGAATACATCTGAACCGAACTGGTTCGGCGTGGGTATCGGCGGTGGCGGTGGAAACAGTTGCCGGTTATTGGGATGACTCCGACCTCGCGACTGGGGAGAACGACGCGATGTGTTGGGGCGTTAGGGGAGGTGCTGGGGAAAGCGACGCGGAGAGCGCCGAAGAAACGGACCGGTGTGCCACGGTGTCAGAGACGCCGCCTGACTGCCGGAACGGCGAACGTCAAAGCCCATTGTTTATGCCGGAAGGTGAATATGCATTGGTGTCGCCCAGTTGGAACCAGGTGTGTGCCCTGCGAGCAGCAGATCGGGGAGTGACCTGCTGGGGGGACAAGCTGGATGGCAGGGATCAAGTGCCCGAGGGCTTGTTCATATCGGTGGCCGCCGGCGCGTGGCACGCCTGTGGGATAAGGCCTTCAAATGAGGTGGAGTGCTGGGGTTCACAGGTGTCTCAAATGTCCGCAGACCCGGTCGGTAAGTACGAATCAATCTCTGTGGGAGCCCGTCACAGTTGTGCCATCATGCCTGATCAGAACATCTTTTGCTGGGGCAGCGACGAGCACGACCGAACCGCGGCCCCGGATGTGCAGTACGCGATGGCAAGCGCTGGAGAATGGCACTCCTGCGGGGTGCTCGCCGACATGTCTGTCCTGTGCTGGGGAGACAATTCCTTGGGACAGACTGAGGCCCCGAGCGGCAGCTTCGTTTCGGTGCAGGCTGGCGGCTTCCATTCCTGTGGTCTTCGGGAAAGCGGTGAAGCGGTGTGCTGGGGTGACGACTTGTTTGGCCAGACCGAGGCACCGAGCGGAACATTTGCATCGGTCGTCACCGGGCAGAGGCATTCCTGTGGTCTTCGGGAAAGCGGTGAAGCGGTTTGCTGGGGCAACAACGACCATGGTCGTGCCGACCCGCCGGGGGGAGTGTTCATGTCCTTGGGCGCAGGAGGGAACATTTCCTGCGGGATTCGTCCCGACCAGAGCATCGAATGCTGGGGGCAGGAGTTGGTTGGCCAAACCGCTGGCTAAGGGTCCGAGGGCAGCCACCACACTGGCATCGGAGGCTCACCTCATAGCGGAGCTAACAACCTCTATGGGCACTACAGCTAACAACCTCCGTGGGCATAACACCTAGCGCTACTTTTGGGAAAACCACATTGATGTGGTTCCCTCGTGCTCCTGCATGCCTTGGAGCCAACCCACTTGTTCCCCGCATGGGGAACAGATAGTGTTGGGTCTGGAGGTTGAATTGTGGCTAAGACCGAGATGATCCGGGCCCGGGTCGAGCCCGATCTTAAGCATCAAGTCGAAGAAGTTCTCGGCGAGCTGGGCCTGTCAGCCACGGAGGCGATCACCCTCTTCTACAGGCAGGTGGTTATGCACCAGGGACTGCCCTTCGAAGTCAGGATCCCCAATGCCGACACCGCCGATGCGCTGCGCCAGGCCCAAACTGGGTCGAATCTCGTGGAGTACTCCACCCTCGATGAGCTCAAAGCCATGGGATAGCGGGCTATGCGCCTGCTCACCACCTCTCGTTTCGAGAAGGACCTAAAGCGGGCAGACAGACGCGGCAAAGATCTGAACAAACTCTGGACCGTGGTCGAAGCGCTGATGTCGGGCCGAGAACTCCATCCGCGGTTGCGGCCCCACCGACTGACTGGACAGTGGTCGGAGTATTGGGAGTGCCATATTGAGCCGGACTGGCTTTTGATCTGGGGCTACCGCGACGAAGCGCTGGTATTGGTCAGATCTGGGTCGCATGCAGACTTGTTCGGCTAGCTCTTGGCCGTTTCCGCTCGGCGGCGGGTAACATTTCTAGCTGCGCTATGGCTGACCTGATCTTGAAGACCGACACCACGCGGGAACTGGGCACCCGTCCATCCCGCCGTCTGCGTCGTGAGGGGCGGGTACCTGGCGTGGTGTACGGACTCGGCGGGCAGTCGGTTGCCGTGGCGGTCGATGCCCGTGATCTGTGGTCGGTTTTGAACACCGATGCCGGTCTCAATGCACTGCTCACTTTGGAGGTGGACGGCGACCGCCAGCTCGGCCTGGTCAAGGAGTTGCAACACCACCCGATTCGCAACGAGGTCATCCATGTGGACTTCATCCGGGTGGATGCTGACGTCGAGGTCGAGGTCGACGTTCGGATGGTGCTGGTGGGCGAAGCCCCCGAAGTGACCAACGAGGGCGGCGTGGTGGACCAAGCGGCGTTCACCGTCAGAGTGCTGTCCAAGCCCGAGGCCATTCCCAACGAGCTGTCGATCGACATTAGCGAGATGACGATGGGCGACACGCTGAGAACCGGCGACATCGAGCTGCCCGACGGTGTCCAGCTGGCCGGCGACGCTGAGGAGCTGGTGGCCAGCACCTCCACGGCGGTCATGGAGATCGAAGAGCCCGAGGTCGATGAAGAGGCTGAGGTCGAACTGGATGAAGACGGTCAGCCGATAGTCTCCGAAGAAGGCGAAGAAGCCGCCGACGGGGCCGACGACGCCGCTTCCGACACCTCCGAGTAAGTCTCGGCGCCTGTCGCCGTGCCTTCCCGCTGGCGAGCTCGCAAGAAGCACACCGACACCCCCGCCGATCTTGTTGTGGTGGGGTTGGGCAATCCCGGCGACAAGTTCGTCGGTTCCCGCCACAACGTGGGCGCTGAGGCCGTGGAGCTGCTGGCCAGCCGCCACGGGCAACCGCTGGGCAAGAGTCGGGAAGCGGCGCTGGTGGCCGAGATCCGAGTGGACGGCCGACGGGTGGTTCTGGCCTTCCCCCAGACTTTCATGAACAAATCCGGCGAGGCCGTCCGGGCTCTGGTGCGCCGGTGGAGCATCGCCGACCATCTGGACCGCCTAGTGGTTATCCACGACGAGCTGGATCTGCCCCCGGGGCGGATCAAGGTGAAGCACGGCGGGGGACTGGCCGGCCATAACGGCCTTACTTCCATCAAAGCCCATCTCCACACCGTCGACTTCACCCGGATCCGCATCGGAGTGGGCAAACCCCCGAATCCCCAGGCGGGGGCCGACTATGTGTTGAAGCGGCCGGGGCGGGCCGACCGGGACGTGTTGGACGATGCGGTAATGCAGGCGGCCGAAGCCGCGCTGGCTCTGCTCGATCATCCGGTGGACGTGGTCATGAACAGGTTCAACTGACAGTGAGCAGGTTACGCCGATGATGAACAGGTTCAACTGATGGCTGCGACCGCAGTTTCTGCTGCCCGCCCCGCGCTGGCCGGCCTCGGGAGGCTGCTGGCCTCGGATCCGGCGCTAGTTGACGTGCTCGGACGCCGTGATGCCTCGCTGGCGGTGGCCGAGTCGGGCCAGGCGGCGGTGCTGGCGGCCATCGCCGAGCTGAACGGGCGCCGTCCGCTGGTGGTGGCCACCCCCACATCTGCCGATGCTGAGCGCTTGGCCGGCGACCTGTCGGCGATGCTCGACGGCGGTGCCGCTCTGTTCCCCGCGTGGGAGACCCTGCCGTTCGAGCGGGTCAGCCCCGGTGTGGAGACGATGGGACGGCGGTGCCAGGCCATCTGGCAGCTCCACCACCCGGAGAGCTGCCCGCCGGTGCTGGTGGCCCCGGTTCGGGCTCTGCTCCAGCGCCTGGACTTCGACGCCGACGACGCCGAGCCGGTGACGGTGGCTTCCGGCGACCGAGTTGATTTGGGCAGCCTCGCCGCCGAACTGGCCGCCCGGGGCTACCGGCGCGACGTGCAGGTGGAGCACCGCGGGGTGTTCGCGGTGCGAGGCTCCATTGTCGACGTGTTTCCGTCCACCGCCGACAGCCCGGTGCGCATCGACCTGTGGGGCGACGAGGTGGACCGGCTAACCGAGTTCTCGGTGGCCGACCAGCGTTCCACCGACCCGGTGGACGAAGCGGTGATCTTCCCTGCTCGGGAGGTGAGGCCGGTGCCGGCGGTCCGGTCTGCCGCGGAGAAGCTGATCGCCACCCGCCCCTGGGGCCGGGAGCAGTGGGAGCGGTTGGCCGAGGGCCAGTTCTTCGACGGTATGGAGTCGTGGCTGCCGTGGCTGATCGACACCGACGAGATCATCACCGACCGTCTGGGCTCCGATGCCCAGGTGGTTCTGCTGGAGCCGGGGCGGCTGCGGGAGCGGGCGGCCGACATCGCGGCCGAGGAGGCCGACCTGGCCGGTGCGCTGTCGCAGACCTGGGGAGCGGCCGGGGAGCAGTTTCCCCGCCTGCACGTCGACTACGACCGGCTTCTGGCCGCCTGCCCATCGCCAGTGTGGACCATGACCGCGGTGCCAGCCGGGCCATCTACCCCGGTGGTGGCGGTGGGAGGCTGGGCGTCGGCCATCGGCGATCTGTCCGCCCCGGCGGTCCAGGTCTTCCGGCTGCTGTCTGAGGGGTATCAGGTGCGGGTGGCCGCCGACGGGGAAGGGTCCGCCAACCGATCGGCCTCCTTGCTGCGCGAGCACGGGGTGGACCTCCCGGTTCGCACCGGCGATAGTGCCGGATTCGAGGGCCTGTCCGACTCCGGGGGCTGCATAGTGGTCGCCCCCATTCAGCGGGGGTTTGTTCTGCCCGACTCCCGGCTGGCCGTGCTGGGTGAGGCCGAGCTCACCGGCCGCCGCCGGGCCCACCGGCGCAGCCGTCCCCGCCAGTCGTCGGCCCGAGAGTTGGACGACCTGGCCGCGGGCGACCACGTGGTCCACCGCCACCACGGTGTGGGCCGCTATGGCGGCATGGTGACCCGGGCCATCGGCGGGGTCACCCGCGACTACTTGCTGGTGGAGTATCGGGGCGGCGACAAGCTGTATGTGCCCACCGACCAAGTGGACGCCATACGACGCTATTCCGGGGGCGAGACCCCCACTTTGAGCAAGATGGGCGGGGCCGACTGGCAGCGGACCAAAAGCGGGGTGCGCACGGCGGTCAGCGAGATCGCCAAGGAGCTAGTGGTGCTTTACCAGCGCCGGGTTACCACACCCGGCCGAGCGTTCTCACCCGACACCCCGTGGCAAACGGAGATGGAGTCGGCATTCGGCTACCAACTCACCCCCGATCAGCACAAGGCCATTGTCGAGGTCAAAGCCGACATGGAGCAGCCCTTGCCCATGGACCGGCTGATCTGCGGCGACGTGGGCTTCGGCAAGACCGAGGTGGCCATCCGGGCGGTGTTCAAGGCCATTCAGGACGGCACGCAGGCCGCGATTCTGGTGCCCACCACGCTTTTGGCCCAGCAGCACTTTCAGACCTTCAGCGAACGGTTCGCCGGCTATCCCATCCAAGTGGAGGTGCTGAGCCGGTTCCTGTCCCCCGGCCAGGCCCGCAAAGTGGTCTCCGGGATGGCCGACGGTTCGGTGGACGTGGTGATCGGAACCCACCGCCTGTTGTCCGACGACATCGCCTTTCGGGATCTGGGGCTATTGGTGGTGGATGAGGAGCAGCGCTTCGGGGTCACCCACAAGGAGTCCATCAAGTCGATCAAGGCTGACGTGGACGTGATCACCCTCACCGCTACGCCCATCCCCCGAACCCTGGAGATGAGCCTCACCGGCATCCGCGACCTCACGCTGCTGCACACGCCTCCCGCCGACCGCCAGCCCATCTTGACCTATGTGGGGTCGTACGACGAGCGCCCGGTGGCCGAGGCCATCCGCCGGGAGCTGTTGCGCGACGGCCAGGCGTTCTTCGTCCACAACCGGGTGGCCAGCATTGACCATGTGGCCGCCGACCTGCGGGAGCTGGTGCCCGAGGCCCGCATCGCGGTGGCCCACGGCCAGATGGACGAGGGCACTCTGGAACAGGTGGTGATCGACTTCTGGGAGCGGTCCTACGACGTGTTGGTGTGTACCACCATCATCGAGTCGGGCATCGACATGCCCACGGTGAACACCCTGGTGGTGGACCGGGCCGACCTGTTGGGGCTGGGCCAGCTCCATCAGCTCCGGGGCCGAGTTGGCCGAGCCGGGGCCCGGGCCTACGCCTACCTGTTCACCCCGGAGGGGCGGGTGCTCACCGAGGAGGCCTACGAGCGGCTCAAGACCATCGGGGAGGCCACAGAACTGGGCTCGGGGTTCAAGATCGCCATGCGGGATCTGGAGATCCGGGGCGCGGGCAACATGTTGGGCACCGGACAATCGGGCCACATCGCCGCGGTGGGCTACGACCTGTACTGCCAGCTGGTCACCGAGGCGGTGGCCGAACTGAAGGGCGAGACCCCGCCCGAGCCGGTGGAGATCAACATCGACTTGCCGCAGGCCGCGGGAATTCCCGCCGATTACATGCCCAAAGAGGAGCTGCGCCTTGAGGCCTATCGGCGGGTGGCCGGCTGCCAGATGCCCGATCAGGTGGACGACGTGGCCGCCGAGTGGGTTGATCGCTACGGGCCGATCCCCGACGTGGCCGGCACACTGCTGGATGCTGCTCGGCTGCGGTGCGAGTGCCTGCGCACCGGGGTCCGGGACGTGGCGGTGGTGAAGGGTCCCGGCTTTGGCGGTCCGAAATGGGTGGCCCGGCTCAACCCGGTGAGGCTCCTGCCCAGCCGCCGAGTGCGCCTAGAGCGCCTGTACCCCAAAGCGACATATCACGAGGCCGCCGGGCTGCTGACTCTGCCGGTGGGATCGGCCGCTGCCGCGGTGGAATCCCTAATATCAACGCTGCGCGATCTGGTTCCCGACGACGAATCCGCTGAAGCGGCGGCTTCGTGATTGGGCGTGATAGGGAAGGTGGCGTGACTGGAGAGGCGATATGGCCAAGGTGATCGTTGCCGGTCTCGGACCGGCTGGCCCCGAGCTGATAACCGGGGCGGTGCTCGATGCCATTGAGCGCACCAGCCGCCGTTTCGTCCGCACTCGCCGTCATCCCGCGGCGGTGGCGGTGGAGCCGGCCGATTCGTTTGACGACGCCTACGACCGGGCCTCGTCGTTCGAAGAGGTGTACCGGGCCATCGTGGACCGACTGGCGACCGAGGCTGATGCTGGAGACGGCGATGTGATCTATGCCGTGCCCGGTTCGCCGCTGGTGGCCGAGCGAACCGTGGAGCTGCTGCGGGCCGTGCCCGGTGTGGAGTTGGAAGTGCTGACCGGACTCTCGTTCGCCGACCTGGTGTGGGACCGGCTCGGCATCGACCCCCTGGCCGCCGGGGTGCGGCTGGTGGACGGACGGCGCTTCGCGGTGGACGCCGCTGGAGAGCGGGGGCCGCTGCTGGTGGCCCAGTGCGACGCCGGCCATGTGCTGAGCGACATCAAGCTGGCCGCGTTGGCGTCCTTCGACCGCTCGGCCGCCGACGAGATCGACCAGCCGGTGGTGGTTATGCAGCGCCTGGGTCTGCCCGATGAGCGGGTCTTCGAGGTGGCCTGGGCCGACCTCGACCACGCGGTGGAGCCCGACCATCTCACGTCGCTGTATGTGCCCGAGTTGGGCGCACCCATCGCCCGGGAAGTGGCCCGGTTTGCCGATCTGGCCACCGAGCTGCGCCTCCGCTGCCCCTGGGACCAAGAGCAGACCCACCAGTCGTTGCGGGGCCATCTGCTGGAGGAAACCTACGAGGTTCTGGAGGCTCTCGACGGGGTGGACCCCGAGAGTTTGTCGGGTTACGAAGAGCTGGAGGAGGAGCTGGGCGACCTGCTCTACCAGATCGTGTTCCACTCGGTGCTGGCTGCCGAAGCCGGCCAGTTCACTCTGGCCGATGTGGCCCGGGGCATCCACGACAAGCTCAAATCGCGCCATCCCCACGTGTTCGGCACCCTCGATTCCGACCCGGCTGAGGTGGATGACGCCGATGATGTGCTGGTCAACTGGGAGGCCATCAAGCGGGAGCAGAAGGGGCGGGCCTCGGTGATGGACGGCATTCCGCCGGGGCTGCCTGCGCTGTTGTTCGCCGACAAGGTGATCCACAAGGCCCGCTCGGTGGGTGTGGAGCCCGATGTGGATACCGCCACGGTGGCCGGGCGTCTCTACGATGCTGTTCAGGCTGCTCAGGCCGCTGGTTTGGACGCCGAATCAGAGCTCCGAGAGCTGGCCAACGCTGTCGGAGAGCAAATACGCGCCGGTGAAATTTCTTCATTGTAATTTGCTGCTACCTCTAGTAATTCCGGATTTCATCGTCTACTTTTACAACTCCAGCCACATCAGCAACAGGCGATGGGCCAGGAAGACCCTGAAAGATCCGGCAATTGAGCGCGATCCAACGCATAGTCGCCAGAGAGGTACTCGACTCGAGGGGTAACCCTACGGTTGAGGTTGAGGTAACGGTGGAATCCGGCGCGTCCGGAAGATCTATCGTTCCCTCCGGGGCGTCCACCGGCCGCTACGAGGCGGTGGAGCGGCGCGACGGCGGTGACCGGTATCTGGGCCGGGGCGTGGCCGGTGCAGTGGCCTCGGTCAACAGCGATATCGCCGACGCCGTGATCGGGATCGATGCTGCCGACCAGCGAGACCTCGACCAGGCGATGATCGATTTGGACGGCACCGACGCGCTCAGCCGCCTAGGGGCCAATGCGGTGTTGGGTGTGTCGTTGGCCGCGGCCCATGCCGCGGCCGCGGATGCCGGCCTGTCGCTGTACCGCTACATCGGCGGGGCCAATGCCCACGTGCTGCCGGTGCCCATGATGAACGTGCTCAACGGCGGAGCGCACGCGGCCAACAACATCGACCTCCAAGAGTTCATGGTGGTGCCGGTGGGGGCGGCCTCGTTTAGCGAGGCCCTTCGCTGGGGAGCTGAGACCTACCACTGCCTGCGCCGCCTGTTGGTGGAGCGAGGGCTGTCGGCCGGCATCGGAGACGAAGGGGGTTTCGCCCCCAATCTGGACTCCAACGAGGCCGCGGTGGCGGTTCTGGTAGATGCCATCGAGGCGGCGGGGTTGACCCCGGGCGACGACATGGCCCTGGCCCTCGACGTGGCCTCCACCGAGTTCTATCGCCAGGGCGAGTACCGACTGGAAGGCGAGGGTCGGACGCTGAACTCCGCGGGGATGGCCGCTTATCTGGTGGAGCTGTGCGACGCCTACCCGATCGTGTCGATTGAAGACGGGATGGACGAGGACGACTGGGACGGCTGGGCGCTTTTGACCAAGGCTCTGGGATGGCGGGTGCAGCTGGTGGGCGACGACCTGTTCGTCACCAACACCGAGCGATTGGCCCGGGGGATCGACCTGGGCGTGGCCAACTCCATACTGGTGAAGGTCAACCAGGTGGGCACGCTCACCCGGACCCTGGAGGCCGTAGAGCTGGCCACCGCTTCCGGCTACACCTCGGTGATGTCGCACCGCTCGGGCGAGACCGAGGACGCCACCATCGCTGATTTGGCCGTGGCCACCAACTGCGGCCAGATCAAGACCGGCGCCCCGGCCCGCAGCGACCGGGTGGCCAAGTACAACCAACTCCTGCGTATTGAGGAGGAGCTGGGTGAGGCCGCGGCCTACCGCGGTGGAGAGGCATTGACAGCCGCAACGGGGGCGGGGTCATGATCGCGCTGCGCCGCTCGGTGGTCCCGCTGGTGATCGTGCTGGTCATCTTGGTGGCGCTGTTCTACGCCGTGTTCCCCACCCGGACTTTCCTCGACCAGAACTCGGCCATCGCCGAGGCCCGGGCCGATCTGGATGCCCTTCACGAGGAGAACGACGCCCTCCGTTCTCGGATGAAGGTGCTGTCCACGCCCGAGGAGATCGAGCGCTTGGCCCGCTCGGAGTACAACCTGGTGTATCCGGGCGAGGAGGCCTTTGTCATCTTGCCTTCGGCCCCCGAACCAGTGCAGATCCCCGACCTCTGGCCCCTCAACGCCCTAGTGAGTTCCCTGGCTGGGTAGGGCGATAGCGTCAGGGCATGACCAGCGCTGACAACTCGCCTGTCCCGCAGTATCCCGATCTGCTCCGCCTCGACGGCAAGGGCTTTGTGGTGGTTGGCGCGGGGCAGGGGATGGGGCGCCAAACCAGCCATGCGCTGGTCCAGTGCGGCGCCCGGGTGGTGTGCGTTGACATCGACCCGGACCGGGCTGCGGAGATCGCCCAGGAGGTTGGCGGGACCCCTTGGTCAGGTGACGCCACCGACCGGGCCGACGTGGAGCGCCTGCTGGACGACTCGGTGGCCGCTTTGGGCCAGGTACACGGCTTGGTGGACATCATCGGCATGGCCGAGTGGGGCCTCATCGTGGAAATGGACGACGGGGTGTGGGACCGGCAGATGGCTATCAACCTGCGCCACGCGTATTTGCTAGGCCAGGTTTTCGGCAGCCACATGGTGGCCAATGGGAAGGGGTCGATGGTGTTTATCGCCTCAGCCTCGGGGGTGGACGGCGCCCCCAATCACGCCGCTTACGGGGCCGCCAAGGCCGGACTCATGGCCTGGGTGAAGTCGTTGGCGGTGGAGATGGGCCCCCACGGCGTGCGGGCCAACGCGGTGGCGCCGGGGGCGATCGCCACCCCCCGGATCATGGCCATGCTTAGCGACGCCCAGCGGTCCCACTCCAGCGGCAATGCACCCGTGGGCCGCATGGGCCTGCCCGCCGACATCGCCGCGGCCGCCCTGTTCTTGTCGTCACCGCTGGCCGACTATGTCAGCGGCCGCACCCTGCTGGTAGACGGCGGGGTGGGCGCCAAGTTCGCCTACGACTCCCTCAGCGTCGACGACTGATCGACGCGCCATGCCGGGACAGTCCCATTACGACGTTCTGGGCGTTTCCCCCGCTGCCAAAGCAGACGCCGTTCGCCGCGCCTACCTCCGTCAGGCCCGCCGCTGGCACCCCGACCGGCCATCGGGAGATCCCGAGCGAATGCGAGCGGTCAACGAGGCATGGCAAGTGCTCGGCGATCTCCGATCCCGAGCCGCCTACGACCGGACGCTGGCCCGCCGCGCCCCTGCTCCGGCCAGCAGCGCCCCTCCGGCCAGCACGCCCCGTCCGGCCAGCACCCCCCGTCCGGCCAGCAGCCCCCGTCCGGCCGAGACCCCGCCAGAACCGTCGGCCGCAACCGGGCCACCCCTTGAGATGGTCGGTTTCCGCTGGCGCTGGATCAGCCTGGCGGCCACCGTTGCCGTGGCGGTGGCGGTAGTTCTCATCTTGATGGCCACTTCCGCCATAGATGATTCCGACCCAGCCCGCCCGATCACGGCGTCAGCCCCGGTGTCCCAGTCGCGCCCCGAACCCGGTGACTGCTTTCTGATTGGCAGCACCACCTTGATCTCGGTGGCCTGCGAACAGCCCCACGACGGCAAATTAGTGGAGTGGATTCCGCTGGGTGCCCCCTGTCCCCCCGACACCGAGCTCCACTGGGTGCGGTCAGCCCAGGAGGCCGTCTGTTACCACCCTCCGTCTGGTTGACCTACTCTTTGCGGGCGAGCAGAGTAGGCACCAGCAATAGGAGGAGCGTCGAACATGCGGCACGGGTACAAGGTCTTCGACGCCGACGGGCACGTGGTGGAGCCCAAGAACCTGTGGGAGCGGTTCCTGGACAAGCGCTTCCAGCACCGGGTGGGTTGGAAAGAGGTCCCCGGTCGGGAGACGTTCCGGCCCGCCACCGTGGACGGCCGCTATACCCAGAGCCGGGTCACCATCTACGGCGACTTCATGGAGGCGGTGAACTGGACCTACGACCACATGCGGGCCAAGTACGGCCAGGCCGTGGTGGACAACGGCTTCCCCGGTGACGCGGTGGCCCAGGCCATGCCGCTCGACGGCATGGACTTCATGGTGATCTACGGCCCCGGATACGACCTGTGGTCTGACGGCATGGACCCTGAGCTCCAGGCCGGCATGTGCCGGGCCTACAACCGCTGGGGCCAGGAGATGCGGGAGATGTCCGGCGGGCGGGTCATCGCCTCGGGGCCGGTGGTGATGAACGATGTGCACCGGGCGGTGGAGGAGATCCAGTACGCCTACGACAACCTGGGCACCCGGTGCTTCTTCGCCCGGCCCAACATGTTCAACCGGCGGATGCTGGGCGACCCCTACTACGACCCCATGTACGAGCTGCTCCAAGACCTGGACTGCGCGTTTGCCACCCACGACTTCATGGGCCACAACGGGGCGTCGGCTGGTGCCGACCGGTTCGAGACCTTCACCGAGTGGCACACCGTCTGCCATCCCCACGAGGCCCAGATGGCCATGCTGTCGATGATCTGCAATGGAGTCTTCGAGCGGTTCCCCCGGCTGCGGGTGGCCTACATGGAGGCCAACTGCGCCTGGCTGCCGTGGTGGCTGTGGCGCATGGAGGAGCACATCGAGCTGTCGGGCGACTATGAGAAACCGGGGCTGACCAAGTCGCCCCAGGAGTACTTCCAGGACAACTGCTTCATCTCGGTGGAGCCCGACGAGTACCTCGTGTACCACGTGATCGAGGAGCTGGGCGACGACAAGATCGTGTGGGAGAGCGACTACCCCCACCCCGACTCCAAGTACCCGTTGGCGGTGCAGTCGTTCTTGGACCTGCCCAAGATCTCCGACGAGTCCAAGCGCAAGATCCTGTGGGACAACTCGCTTGACCTGTACCGGTTCCCCGAGGGCTACCTGCCCAGCGAGTTCATCGAGGCCACCACCTACTCCTACGACCCCTCGGAATACGTGCCCAAAGTTCCCGCCGGGGTGAGCTGAGCGATGGCGTCGCCCCATGATGTTCCCGGCCTGGAGCCCATCTTCCGGCACCTTGACGACGAGGACCTGAAGACCCAGCAGGTCCGCACCCAGATGCACCCCGACGGCCAGAAGTCGGTGTGGGAGAAGTGGTTCACTTTCGGCAGCGCTGGCAAGCAGTACCTGTCGATGTGGGCCCGCTGGGACCCGGGCATGATCGTGCACCGCCACGGCCATCATTCCCCCCAGGTGATGTACGTGCTGAGCGGCGATCTGATGTGCGGCGACGTCCACTGCCCCACCGGCACCCACATCGAGCTCCCCCACGGCGCCGCCCTAGGCCCGTTAGTCGCCGGCCCCGACGGTGTGGAGTTGTTCGAGGTCATGATGGGCGACGCCGCCTCCTGGGCCGCCGACCCCGAGGGCTTTGAATCCCTCCTCGCCTCCCGCAACATCACCAAACTCCCCGACCCCCCCATAGACCTCCCCGAAGACTTCGAAGACCGCCGCCACCAATAGGGCAGCGACTTCGCTGCCCTATCGGGGCTTCCGGGTGGCGATGGTGAAGCCGAAGGCGAAGCCGGCGAACTCGATTATGGCCAGGCTCAGCGCGGAATGGAAGAAGACGTCGGCGTAGTCGCCGACGACGTTGGAGTGGAGGTCGGGGCTGTCGATGACGAAGTGGGCCAGATAGCCGAACAAGAATGCCGCGGCCATTGATATTGCGAACAGCCCGGCGCCCAGACGCACGTCCTTGCGCAGTGCCATGTATACCGCGGCTAGGGGCATGAACGTGGCCACTACGTAGATGAACACCTGCTGCATGGCGGAAAGTGGCACGTGGGCTTCGATGTGGCTGTAGCCGTGGGTCAGCTGCACCACTATGTGCACAAGGGCGAGGACCGCCAGTGTGGCCTGCTCAAATCTCGCAGGCGTCGCCATTGCATCCCGGTTTCTTGCGCCCGAAGTAGTTCCGGAGCGGAGGGATATAGAGAGCAAGTCCGGCCAAGGCAAAGGCTGGCACTTGCAGACAGATCATCCTGGTGGCGTAGATGCCGGTGAAGACCCTTTGCGTCTTGGGGTCGACCACAACGATCTCGCCGCGTGGCACGGGGCCGATAGGCGAGTCGACGGTGGAGAACTCAATGCGGCCCAACCAGTCCGGCTTCCTAGCCCGACTGGCCTGCCGGGCGCAATCGGAACAGCCGGAGTTGTAGTACAGGGTGATACCCATCGGGATGCCTCCTCGACGCTGAGGTTCCCAGGCCGATGCTACGGCACGCCAGAACTCGGTCGTATTTGTAGACAGGGACGGCTATGTGGGCGTCTGGGTCCAGCGGTGGCCCTGGCTGTCGGGGAGGGGGATTGTTTGGATGTTCTCGTCGGCACACAGGTCGAGCAGGTGGGGGTCGCTGGTGGCTACTTTGGCCCCGGCCGCCCTGGCAAGTTCGGCAAGGACGCAATCAGCGAGGCTTACCGACCGGGTTGTCCGGTGATAGTGGCGAGCGCGGAGAGCGCCTACTCGGGCGGCCGTCTGGGGGTCTAGGGGCGCGGAGTCGGCTAGGCCAAGCTCGTCGAGGTCCATGACAACGGTCTCTGGATCGACCGCGTCGAGCCGGACCCGACGGTCAACCACTTCAGCCACGCCCAGCGGGGTCAGCCAGGCTGGCATTCCTGACTCCAATAGCTCTCTTACCTCGTCGGCTACCGACTCGCCGCGCAGCAGGCCGATCACGCCATAGGCGTCAAGGGCGATCACCCGCGTGCTTCACGTCTCGCTTCGTAGCGAGCGTCCTCTTCTCGGTCCATGCGGCGCATTTCGTCGGTTGAAGGCCCTCGGCCGGGGTACTTGCCCACCACTTCGTCGAGCGGATTCTCTGACATCGGCCGCATCGCGATGTAGTCACCCATATCGGCGATCACCACCTTCTCCGTGTTCCATCGGGCTCTGACTTCAGCGGGAATGGAAACCTGCCCGTTGGCCGACACCTTCATCACATATCCGAGCGGCATCGTCTCGACCTCCTGCATTGTATGAATAGCTGTATTCATTGTATAGCAAGACCTGCCTTTCTGTTCGCAGCAATTCTCGACCTGTTTATTCCAATATACATGGAAACTTATGAACAAATACTAAAATAGATATAAAGGTCATCTACTGAAACCTCGCACGAGGCGAGATGGATTTGGCAAGAAGGCCGGGTAGCGCTGGAACCCTTGCGGGCTAGTTGTACTTGTAGACGCGGGCGGCGTTGGCGTAGAGGACTTTTTGGGTGTCGGACTCGGTCATGCCGTCGACGAGTTCGGCGATGATTTTGCGGCTGTCGGGCCAGAGCGTCACCGAGTGGGGGTAGTCGGACGACCACATGGACATGTCCACCAGGGTCTGGTTGCCGCTGCGCATCTGCATGTGGCCGTTGTGGTCGTCGAGGCCGGTGACGAACACGTTGGTGCCCAGGTAGCTGCTGGGGGCGCGCTCCATGGGGGAGTCCGACCAGGCGGCCTGGGTGTGGAACTCGTCGTCCATGGTCTGGTACCAAAACGGGACCCAGCCGTAATTCACCTCGGCGGCCACCACCTTGAGGTTGGGGTGCCGGTCGAAGATGCCGGCGAAGATCATGTAGGTCAGGGGGCGCACCGCGCTGAAGAACCGGTTGACAATGCCGGGCACCGACACGTTCTGCTCCACCAGCTCGTCCCAGTCGGAGTCGGGCGGCTTGCCGCCGAAGGTGCGGTGGAAGGTGACCGGCACGTCCAGATCTGAACACGCCTTCCACAGCGGCTCGTAGTAGGGGTCGTTGTAGGGCCGAGTGGGCATGCCGGGGACGAACAACCCCTTGGCCCCCTTTTCCATCACCCGGTCGACCTCGGCCAAGGTGATTTCCATGCCGTCCTCGGTAGGCAGCATGGGCAGACCCCGCAGCCGGTCGGGCGCCGCGCCCTGAAACTCGTCGAGCACCCAGTCGTTGTACGAGCGCATGCAGGCCACGGCCAGGCCCCGGTCGGGCTCCAGGTAGGTGAAGATGGAGTTGGCTGGGTACACCACCGAGCCCCACACCCCGTCGAGGTCCATGTCGGCGCAGTGGGCGGTGCCGTCGTAGTTGCCCGGCATGATCTCGTCGAACTTCATGCCCGAGAGCTTGTAGTCCTTCTTGGCCACCCCGGCCATGGCCTCGATGCCGAAGCTGCGCTTGGGCGGCCCGCCGTCGAATGACCAGCCGTCGCCCCCGTCGGGTGCGGGCATCATCCGGGGGATGCGGTCTTGGTACTCCTCGGGCACCCGCTCGAACACATGGGGCGGCTCGTTGATGTGGCAATCGGCCGAGATGATCTTCACAGTCGAAACGGTAGTGGCCGACTGTGGTCTGGTGCATGGGCGGTGCGGCCGGTCTGTCACCCCCATCGCCGTCGCGGGTACCGTGGCAGTTCTATGAGCACGGGGATGCGCCGCCCGCACGAGCTGGACTACGAGGCCATCGAGCGCCTTTTCCCGCCGCCGCCGGAGTACTTCGAGACCACCTTCTTCGAAGAACCCGACACAATCGCCCGAAAGCAGCTTCTGCGCCTCCAAGATCGGGCGCAGCGGGCCTGGCAGGTGCCGTTCTTCCGCAAGCGGTGGGAGGCGGCCGGGTTCCACCCCGATCAGCTCCGCACCCTCGATGACCTGTGGCGGGCCCCGGCCTACACCGTGGACGACATCCGGACCTCCATCAACGAGAATCCCCCGCTGGGCGACTACCAGAGCATTGGACTGGAAGACGCCCGCAATGAGCCGATGCGGCTGTACGTGTCGGGGGGGACTACCGGGCGGTCCCGGCCCACCCTCTACACCGCCTGGGACCGGGAAGTGGGGGCCATCACCATGGCCCGGGCTCTGTACGCCGAGGGGATTCGCCCCGGCGACGTGGTGGTCAACGCATGGGCCTACTCCACCCACAACGGGGCCCACGCTTTCGATGAGGCGCTGTACCGCTGGCTCAACTGCGTGGTGCTCACTACCGGCACCGGCAATGTGACCTCCACCCGCAAGCAGGTAGAACTGGCCCATGAGTACGGGGCGGCGGCCATTTTGACCACCGGCGACTACATGCTGAAGATGGCTGAGACCGCGGTGGAGATGGGCCTTGACCCCAAGGCGGACTTCAACATCCGGGCCCTGCCCGGCGGCCACATCGGCGACGCCGAGCGGGTCAAAGAGGTGTGGGGAGTGACCCCGGCCCAGCCCTACGGGTTCCACGAGGTGCAGAACGTGTCCATCGAGTGCCCGCTGCGCAACGGCCAACTCCACATATTCGAGGACTGCTTCGTGGTGCAGATCGTGGATCCCGAGACTGGCGAACAGGTGCCTGACGGCACGCAGGGGGCGCTGGTGATCACCGAGATCTATAAGACCGGCTCGCCCCAGTTCCGCTACAACATCATGGACCTGTCGTTCTTGTACCCGCCGGGCCAGTGCGAATGCGGCTCGTGGCTGCGGCGCATGGGGCCGTTCGCCGGGCGGGGCGACAACATGGTCAAGCTCCGGGGGGTGAACGTGTGGCCCGAGGCCATCGGCGAGGTGATCAGCGATGTGCCTGGGGTGACCGAGGATTTCTTCTGCCGGGCGGTTCGGGCCGGTAACCGCGACGAGATGATCGTGATGGTGGCCAGCGACGCCCCTGCCGATGAGTTCGGCGGGGTGGCTGAGCGGGTGGAAGACCGGATCAAGGAGGTCATGAGCGTGCGGATGACCGCCGAGGTGGTTGGCCCCGGCGAGTTGGACGGGCTCACCGGCATGGGCACCGCGGCCAAGCTGGTGCGATTCAAGGACGAGCGGCCATGACCGACTCGGTGCTGGCTGGCGGCGCCATCGACTACTGGTGCAACCGGTTCTTCCCCGAACAGGCCGACGTGTGGAACGCGGCCCTAGAGGCCACCGGCATTGCGGTGAAGGTTCGCACCGACGACACCGACTCCTTCTGCGACGCCGACACCATGGTGGCCCGCATGGACGAACTGGGCATCGCCGCGGTGATCCTGCCCGTTGCCCATCGGCCCGCTCACCCCGAGGCCACCGACTTCGAGCTGGTGGCCGCTCAGCCTGAGGATCTGGAGCGGCTGGCCGCCGACCACCCGGGCCGGTTCCTGGGCCAGTGGTCCATCGACCCCCGCACCGGCATGGCCGGAGTAGCCGAGGCCGCCGCCATGTTGGAGCGGCCGTGGTGCGTGGGCCTGCACACCCACACCCACAGCTTCGACCGCCGCTTCGACCACGCCGACTACTACCCCTACTACGCCCTGTGCGCCACCCATGACGTGCCCTTCGTCATGCAAGCCGGCACCTCCGGCGGGCTCATGCCCAGCGAGTGCGGGGTGCCCATCAGCATTGACCGGCCCGCCCTGTATTTCCCCGAGGTGCGCTTTGTGCTTTCGCACACCGGCTGGCCTTGGGTGGCCGAGTGCATCGCCATGGCCCTCAAATTCCCCAACGTGTACCTGGGCACCTCGGTGTATCCACCCCGGCACTGGTCGGGCGAGCTGGTGGCGTTCATGAACGGCGCCGGGCGGCGCAAGTGCCTGTGGGGCACCGGCTTTCCCACCGTGGGCCATCGCCACGCCTTGGGCCAGCTATCTGAGGTGGAGCTGGGCGACGAGGCCCGGGCCAACCTGCTCGGCAACACCGCCCGCCGAGTATTCACCAAACTGGGATGACCGTTCCCGAACCCGAGGTCAAAGCCCTGTTGGCCGCAGTGGGGGTGGCTGTGCCCAAGGGCGTGGTCGCCGCCTATGCCGACACGGTGGCCAACCCGTCGATGCTGGCCGACTTGGTGGCCGCCCACGGGATGGACGAGCCGCTGGTGCTGAAGGGCTTCGGCGGCAGCGTGGTCCACAAGAGCGACGTGGGCGCGGTGCGCTTGGGAGTGGCGGCCTATGAGCTGAACTACGAGGCGGCACAGATGGCCGTGGCGGTGACCGAGGCCGGAGGTCGGCTCGGCGGTTTCCTGGTGGAGGAGCAGGCCGACGCCGGGGTCGAGCTGCTGGTCGGGGTGGTGGACCGGCCCCCGTTCGGACCGGTGGCCGCCCTCGGGCTGGGCGGCACCCTTACCGAAGTGCTGGACGAGGTGGTGCTGCGCCTGGCTCCCATCTCCCGTGCCGATGCCGAGGCTATGGTCATCGGCTTCAAGGGGTCAGAGCTGCTGACCGGGTTCCGGGGCCAGCCACCCGTCGACATAGACGCGCTCATCGAGCTGCTGCTGGCCGTGGCCGGACCCGGCGGGCTAGCCGCCGAGATAGGCGAGAACCTGGCCGAGTTGGAATGCAATCCGGTTATCGCCACGCCCGACGGCGCCATTGCGGTGGATGCCCGGCTCATCACTCGGGAAGCACCCATCGGAGCCCACCCCGAGCGGCCGATAACCGACTTTGGTCCGCTGTTCGCCCCCCGGGGCATCGCGGTGGCCGGAGCTTCCACCAGCCGACCCGGCTTCGGCAACACCTTTCTGACCGCTTACAAGGAGCTGGGCTGGGGGCCCGGAACGCTTTGGGCCGTCCACCCCAAAGCATCCGAAGTCGACGGCATCCCCGCGGTGCCATCGGTGGCCGACATCGACGGCGAAGTGGACTACGTGGTCGGTGCTGTCCCCGCCGCCGCCTGCGCCGATCTCGTGCGAGGGGCCGCGGGCAAGGCCCAGTTCGTCCACGTCATCAGCGGCGGGTTCCGAGAGGCCAGCGCCGAGGGGGCCAACCTCGAAGACGAGCTGGCCAACGCCGCCCGGCAGTCGGGGGTGCGGGTGCTCGGCCCCAACTGCCTGGGGGCCTACAGCCCGGCTGGCCGGCAAACCTTCCTGCGCAACGCCCCCACCGAGGCCGGGCGGGTGTCCATGATCTCTCAAAGCGGCGGGCTGGCCGGCGACATGGTCAAGGCCGGAGCCATCCGGGGAATCCGTCTATCCAAGCTCTGCACCGTCGGCAACAGCATCGACGTCACCCCCGGTGAGCTGCTGGAGTGGCTGGTAGACGACGCCGACACCGCCATTATCGGCATGTACCTGGAGGATCCCCGCGATGGCCGCCGCCTCACCGACGCACTTCACGCCGCCAAGGGCCGCAAGCCGGTGGTGATCCTGGTGGGCGGTCGAACCGCCCAGGGAAGGGGAGCGGCGGTTTCGCACACCGGAGCCTTGGTGGCCGACCACCGGATCTGGGACGCCATCAGCGCATCAGCCGGGGTCAGCATCGTGGGCACCATCGAGGAACTGCTCTCTGCGGTGGCCTATCTCCAGCGCTGGGCCGACGCCGACATCGGTGGAGAACTCGACACCCTGGTGCTGGGCGTGGGCGGAGGGGCCTCGGTGCTGGGCACCGATGCCGCCGACCGGGCCGGGTTGGTCACTACCACCGTCAGCGACCAAGGCCAGCAGGCTCTCAAGGACCTTGGCTACGGCGTGGGGGCCAGTGTCCGCAACCCCATCGAGATCGGATTCGGCCCGGTGTCGGAGCCCGACGTGCTGGTGCAAGCCCTCGACCCCATCTTGCAGACCCAGCCCTATCCCGACGTGGTGGTCCACACCAACGTCCAGGCCTTCTTCAGCTACGCCGGAGACGGCATCGAGCGCCTCTTCCCCATCATCGAGACCACCGCAGCCGCCACGACCCAGTGGCCCCACACCCGCCTGTCCCTCGTGCTCCGCAACATCGACTGCGCCCCACCCGACATCGCCGCCCGCATCCAGCAAACCTGCCTCGACGCCAACCTCCCCACCTTCACCCGCTTCACCGAAGCCATGACCGCCGTAGCCGCCGCCAAACGCCACGCCCGCAACCGCGCCCTTTCCCGGTAGCTACCATCGCCCCATGCCAGCTGAGAATGAGTTTGCCGGGCGGGTAGCGCTAGTCACCGGGGCGGCGGGGGCGGCCATTGGGTCGACCACCTGTCGGACGCTGGCCTCCTATGGGGCCGGCATCGTGGTGTTGGACAACCATGAGCGCCGCACCAACGAGACGGCTGAGGCACTTCGTGGGGCCTACGACGTGCCGGTGATGGCGGCGGTGGCCGACATCGGCGACCGGGAGCGCATGGCCGAGACCATGGACGAGGTCTACGACGAGATGGGGTCGGTGGACATCTTGGTGAACAGCGCGGCGATCAACGTCCAGGGCAGCATCTTTGACTTCGACCCCGAAGACTGGGACAACGTCATCGCCGTGGACCTCACCGCCTGCTGGTGGCTGATCTGGCGCACCATCGGGGCCATGCGGGATCGGCAGTGGGGGCGCATAGTGAACGTGTCTTCGGTGGCCGCCTACCTGGGGGGCAACGGTCGGGAGGGGCCGTACGCCGCGGCCAAGGCTGGCCTCAATGAGATCACCCGAGGAGCCGCCATCGAGGGCGGACCACACAACATTCGGGTAAACGCCGTGGCGCCCGGCTTGGTGCGGTCAAAGTGGGTGGACGCCCAGGCCGAGTACTACGAGTCGTTCCGGGAGGAGACCCCGCTGCGCCGCCACGCCGAGCCCGAGGACGTGGCCAACACCATCGCCTTTCTGTGCAGCGACGAGTCAGCCCACATCACCGGCCAGGTGATCAACATCTCCGGCGGGTGGTACCTCACCCCGTGACCCTGGCTCCCGGGCTATGAGCGGGATCGGCGATCGGATTCGGGCCGCGGCTCCCGCGCCGGGGGAGGTGGACCGCAACGCGGTCGTTCTGATTCTGCTGGCCATCGGCACCGTCATCGCCATCCGTTACGGCGGGCTGTCGAGCACCACCGACTGGCTCACCGTCACCCTAGACGGCGTGGCCCTCGATGGGCTGTCCGACCGGTTCGACCGAGCCCTGGACAGCTCCGAACACGCCCCCTTCAACCGCCGCATGTACTGGGGGTTGTTCCGCTGGGTGGTCTACGTGGTGCCCGCCGTGCTGGTGGCCCGCTTGGTACTACGCACCCGCCTGCGCGATCTCGGCCTGAAAGCTGGCCCCGAGCTCCGCCGCCATGCGCCCCTCTATTTGGGTCTCTACCTGGTGCTGCTGCCGTTCGTGGTGGCGGCCAGCTTCAACGGCGAATTCCAGGACACCTACCCGTTCTACGAGCCGCCCCCCGGCATCGGCTACTGGCCCCGCTTCTACATCTGGCAAGCGGTGTACGCCGGGCAGTTCCTGGCCCTGGAGTTCTTCTTCCGCGGCGTGCTGGTTCACGGCCTCGCCCGCCGCTTCGGCGCCATGGCCGTGTTCATCGCCCTCATCCCCTACGTGATGATCCACCTCACCAAACCCCTGGCCGAAGCCCTCGGCTCCATCGTCGCCGGCACCGTCCTCGGCTTCCTCAGCCTCCGCACCGGCTCCGTCTACCTGGGCGCCGCCCTCCACTTCGCCGTCGCGTTGACGATCGACTTGCTCGTCTTGGGCATCCAGTAGCTGCTGGGCTGCCCATCACACCCAGAACCTAAGCTGAACCCCATGGCCGCCCTCGGCTACCGCACGTTCGACTCCGACAACCACTACTACGAGGCACCCGACTGCTTCAGCCGCCACATCGAGTCCCGCCACCGGGACAAGGCCATTACCGCTAGCCAAAGAGCCGACGGGGAGTGGGAAGTGAAGGTGGGGGACCTGCCCTACAACTTCATGCACGTGAAGTTCGACAAGACCAACGCACCCGGCTCCATGTACGAGATGTTCAAGGCTAAGCGGGACAACCCCGACCTGAGCTGGGGTGACGCCTACACCGCTGAGAACATGCTCCCCGCTTACAAGCAGCCCGACGCCCGCCTTGACCTGCTCGATTCACAGGGAGTGGAGTGGGCCATCTTGCTGCCCACCTTCGGGGTGTCGGTGGAGGAGTACATGGTCGACGACATCGAGCAGACCTACGCCAACCTGCGGGCCTTTAATCGGTGGCTGGAGGACGACTGGAAATATGTCTACCAAGACCGCCTGTTCACCCCGCCGCTGCTGTCGCTACTCGACCGGGAGCACGCCATCACCGAACTCGACCGGGTGCTTGAAGCCGGGGCCCGCATCGTGCACCTGCGGCCGTGCCCATGGGGCGGCGAGGGCCGCTCGATCGCCGATCCCTACTACGACCCGTTCTGGGCTCGCCTCAACGAGGCGCAGGTCCCGGTGGCGTTCCACATCTCCGATCTGCGCTATGGCGACCTGGCCGTGCGCATGGGCGACGACCCGGTGGCCAACGTGCGGGAGATGTCGGCATTCCAGTGGGCCTTCCTCCACGGCGACCGCCCCATCATGGAGACGTTCGGGGCGCTGCTGTACGGCAACATGCACGCCCGCTTCCCCGACCTCAACTTCTTGAGCATCGAGAACGGCTCCGACTGGGTCCACTACCTGCTCACCTTGATGGACAAGAAGAAAGGCATGGCCCGCTTCGGTCCCTGGCCCGCCGGCCGCCCGGCGGGGCGCATCAGCGAGATCTTCAAGCAGTGCTGCTTCGTGTCCCCCTACCCCGAAGACGACGTCGAGGCCCTGGCCGATCGCATCGGCCCCACCCAAGTCCTGTTCGGCTCCGACCACCCCCACCCCGAAGGCATCGCCGACCCCAACAGTTTCATCAACCTCATCGAAAACCGCCCCGCCGAAGAGCAGCGCCAAATCATGCGCGAAAACGCCGCCACCCTCTTCAAAGTCGCCTAACCCAGGTCCTTCAGTTCTGCACAATCTGAAAGTAGTACTTGCGGATTGTCACAACCCTGGTAGTCTCTTGAAGTGATTGAGCGAGAGATCACGCCGATATTGCTGAGGCTGTTCAATCAGTATCCCTTTGTCACGGTTACTGGCCCGCGCCAGTCGGGAAAGACAACGCTGTGCCGAACAACCTTCCCTGATCTTGAGTACGTAAACATGGAGGCTCCCAATCAAAGGGAGCATGCCCAGAACGACCCGGTGGGTTTTCTCGCCCAATTCGGCGAGGGCGCCATTCTCGATGAGATCCAGCGCACCCCCGATCTCTTGTCCTACCTCCAGGTATTGGCCGATGACATGGGGCGCAACGGGCTCTTCGTCCTGACTGGCAGCGAGCAGTTCAGACTCTCGGAGGCCATTAGCCAGTCACTGGCCGGACGCACCGCATTGCTCCGTCTGCTTCCGTTCTCACTGGCCGAGCGCCGCCAAACGGGGGTGAGCGGCGAGATCGACGACATCTTGTACTCCGGATTTTACCCTCGAATCCACGATCAGGGCCTAGAGCCGCGCCAAGCGCTCGGCGATTATTTCGAGACATATGTTGAGCGAGACGTGCGCCGGATCGGCGAGATCCGCAATCTGGCCAGCTTCCAGCAGTTCGTTCGGCTGTGCGCTGGTCGGGTGGGCCAGATCGTCAACCTGACCTCTCTCGGGGCAGACGCCGGGGTCTCCCACACGACGGCAAGTCAGTGGATGACGGTCTTGGAGGCGAGCTACGTGGTTTTTCGCCTTCCGCCATACTTCACCAATGTCCGCAAGCGCTTGGTCAAGTCGCCGAAGCTGTACTTCTACGACGTGGGTCTGGCCAGTCATCTCATCGGGGTAGAGCATGCAAAGCAACTTGCGACCCATCCGCTGCGGGGGCAGTTATTTGAGAACGCGGTGGTGATGGAGGTCCTCAAGCACCGCTACAACCGGGGACGCCGGTCGAATCTGTCGTTCTTTCGCGACTCCCGAGGTTTGGAGTGCGACCTTCTGTTGGAGAGCGCTGGGGGCATCGACGCCATCGAGATCAAGTCCGGCGCCACATTCGCCTCCGACTACTTCGACTCACTCGACCAGATCTCACAGGTGCTGCCAAAAGTCTCCACCAAAGCCGTGGTCTACGGAGGCACCGACCGGCAATCCCGCCAAAAGGGCGAGGTAGTGCCCCTGCAATCCCTCCCCGGTTTCCTCAACCAGCTAGGCCACTAATTCCGCATTCACTTCGGCCGAAGCGCCTTGAGGGCCTCCACGCCGCGTATCACGTCGCCGTCGGCAACCTCGCGCTCGGCCTGAGCGATCTTCTCCAATGCATCGGGCTCGGCCAGGACCGCCAGCGTTTCCTCAAGCGATTCGAGATCTTCGGGACTCATGGGCACTTCTATGTTCGCATCCTTCGCACTAGTTGGTCGTCCCCAAGTTTGCCGGCGAGTTGAAGCGCTTTGTCCAGGTTGGCCAGGGGTTGGCCCATCGAAACAGTCGACATCAATTTGTGCGTCCCTTCGGAGGAACTACCAGCGGCTCTCCTGCTATGACCTCGAATGTGGCTACACCTAGGAGTTCGGCATCTGGGGATCCGTATCCTGCCTGCATGGTTGACATGCCTCCAGAGGTAGGAACGGCTATTGGGCCGTATTATGTGTATGCGCTGATTGATCCGCGTGACGGCGCGATCTTCTACATTGGCAAGGGCACTGGTCAGAGGCTGTTGGCGCATGGCTGGGAGGCCCATATGGCGGCTGATGGGCGGCGGCATTCCGAGAAGATCGAGCGAATCAAGGCGATTCGTAGAGCGGGGTTGGAGCCTCGGATTGATGTCATGCGCCATGGCATTGTCGATGAGGACGATGCCTTCATGGTCGAAGCGGTGTTGATCGACTGTCTCGGGATCGACAACTTGACCAACAAGCCCCGGGGACATGGGGTTGATAAAGGCAGGCATACACTCGATGAGTTGGTTCGCCGATACGGTGCGCCTCGATTCCAGATCGACGCTCCACCTGCTCTGCTCGTGCGATTGCGGTACTGGCAGGACCAGAAGCTCCAGATCGAGCAGGGCTATTTTCGTTCTGGGTATGGCTACAGGGATGGCATGACTGTCACCGAGATGGGCGACTCGATCCGGGCGTGGTGGAGGATAAGCCCGGGTTCAGTCAAGGCCAGAAGGGCTGAATACGCGGTAGCGGTGCATGAGGGGATCACCCGTGGGGTGTTCAAGATCGGCGAGGGCTGGATACAGGGCGATGACGGACGTTGGGCCTTTGATGTGGAGCCAATGGCCAGCGGAGCAGTCTTCGACAGCTGGGTGGGGCCGTTGGGACGCAGCGTTCGAGATCATTTCCTTAAGGGCAGCCAAACTCCCATCCGGTACTACCCGTAGCTACCTCGCGGGGATGAAGCCTCCGTCGACGATTATGCATTGGCCGGTGATGTAGCTGCCGGCGTCGGAAGCCAACAACAGGGCGGCGCCGACCAACTCGTCGGGGTGGCCGATGCGGCCGATTTGGCTGAGGTCGGACATGCGGGCCATGGCCTCGGGGCCGGTGTTGCGGGTCATGGTGGTGTCCACGGTGCCGGGGGCGATGGCGTTCACCCGGATTCCCTGGGGCGAGTACACGCCGGCCATAGAGCGGGTGAACGACAACAGGCCGGCCTTGGCTGCGCCGTACATGGAGGTGTCGGCTGCCGGGATGTAAGCCCCCACGGAGATCACGTTGATGACCGAGGCGTGGTCGGATTCCAGCAGGGCGGGTAGGCATCGCTGGAACAGGAAGAAGGGCCCTCGCAGGTTCACGGTAAACGACTTTTCCCAGGCTTCGGGGGTGATGTGCTCCATGGGCAGGCCCAGCGGATTGGCCGCGTTGTTCACCACGATGTCGATCTGGCCGTAGTGCTCAACGGTGGCGTCTACCAGCTGGTCAACGCTGTCAAGGTTGCCCATGTGGACAGGCACGGCCAGGGCCTCGCCGCCGGCCTCGGTGATCTCGGCCACGGCTAGATCGCAGGCGTCGGCCTTGCGGCTGGCCACCACCACCTTGGCCCCCTGGGCGGCAAAGCCGTGGGCGATGGACAGGCCGATGCCCCGGCTGCCCCCGGTGACGATGGCCACCCGGCCCGACAGGTCGAACATCTGGGCGGCGTCCAGTGACGCGGCATCAGGTCGGGGAGAAAAACTTGGATCGGTGGCGGGGTCGGAAGCGGGGGAGTCGGCCATGGCCGCACCCTAGAGCCAGTACAAGACCGACCTAGAAGTGATACGGGAACTGGGAGAAATCTGCGTCGCGCTTCTCCAGGAACGAGTCGCGGCCCTCGGCGGCCTCGTCGGTGCCGTAGGCCAGGCGGGTGGCCTCCCCGGCGAACACCTGCTGGCCCACCAGGCCGTCGTCGATCAGGTTGAAGGCGAACTTCAGCATGCGCTGGGCGGTAGGGCTCTTGGCGTTCACCGCCGCGGCCCACTCCAGGGCGGTCTGCTCCAGCTCGACGTGGGGCACCACCGCATTGACCATGCCCATCTCGTAGGCCTCGGCTGCGGTGTAGGCCTTTCCTACGAAAAACACCTCCCGGGCCCGCTTCTGGCCCACCTGGCGGGCCAGGTAGGCCGAGCCGAATCCGCCGTCGAAGCTGGCCACGTCGGCGTCGGTCTGCTTGAACATGGCGTGTTCGGCCGATGCCAGGGTCATGTCGGAGATCACGTGCAGGCTGTGGCCGCCGCCGGCCGCCCATCCCGGCACCACCGCGATCACCACTTTGGGCATGAATCGGATGAGCCGCTGCACCTCCAAGATGTGGAGGCGCCCGGTGCGGGCATCGTCCACCGTGTCGGCGGTGTCGCCGCTGGCGTACTGGTAGCCGTCGGCCCCCCGGATGCGCTGATCGCCGCCCGAGCTGAACGCCCAACCGCCGTCGGTGGGCGAAGGCCCGTTGCCGGTCAGCAGCACAGTGCCCACATCAGGGGTCATGCGAGCGTGGTCCAGGGTGCGATACAGCTCGTCCACGGTGTGGGGCCGAAAGGCGTTGCGCACCTCGGGGCGGTCGAAGGCGATCCGCACCGTGGCCTGGTTCACAGCTCTGTGATAGGTCACGTCGGAAAGGTCGAATCCCTCTACCGGCTTCCACCGCTCGGCGTCGAACAGCTCCGAGACCATGCGACAAGACTACGGGCGGGGCACAGATGACAGGTACTCGAATCCCGCCGGCGCCTCTTCCCTCCAGTCGTCATAGGTCTCCCTGGCCTTGTTGGTGGCCTTCTTCCGGACCGTCTTGGACACCTTCTTCTTGGCCTTCTCCGCCGATTTGGTGATGGTGTAGTACTGCATCTCCTTGAACGCCCGGCGGCGGCCCATTTCCACCATCGCCCGGGCCGCACTCAGCGTCTTGCCCGATCCCAGGGGCATGGCCACCCTCGCGCCGAACATCAACGCCGACTTCCAGTCTCCCTGGCTCAAGGCATATAGCGCCCTGGTGGTGTCGACGATCTCGCCCACCACTGGCAGCACCCCGGCGGCCTCCATGGCCCAGAACCCCACGTCGTCCCAGCCGAAGCCGTCCTTGCGGTGGTAGGCGCCGTGGGCGATGACCGCGGCCGCCGCCTCCCGAACCTCTGGGGGCAGGCTTGCATCTGCGGCAATGGCCTCAAAGTCGGCTTTGGACAGGAACCGGTCGGCCTTGGTCGGATCGCCTTGGGCGGCGGTGTCGATGGTGGCCAGATAGGGCAGCAAGGTGGTGTAGGCCGACATCTTGGCCTCGAAAGCGTCAAGGTCGTCGCGGCTGATGCGGCCGTCGCCGCCGCTGGCGTGGAATCCCTCGATAGGGTCGGACAGGTAGTCGCGGTTGTTTCGGGCCGTGTCCAGCATCGTCAGCAAAGTGCCGTTGGTGAGCAGGATGCGGGCCGCCTCCCCCAGTTCGTCGGTGCGGGTGACGAAGCCCTCCAGGTCGCGCCGCGACACAATGTCGTCCCCGCCCCACGCCTCGGGCATGTCCCGCAGCACTTCGATGGCCCACAGGGCCAAGTTCAGCCCCTCCGGTCCCAGCAAAATCATCTGGGCCCGCTGGGAGATGTCCTCGGAGTCGATCCGGAGCTGCTGGCTGATCCCCCCCAGAGACTGCCCAACCGGGTACTGCTCGCTCCCCAGCCAGTAGTCCACCTCGTCGACCACCGCAGCCCACCGTTGTCGCCGCAGGTCGATCTCGTCGGCAACAGCCAAATAGCCGACGGCCAGATCAAAGGCGGCCTCTGCATCCATAGCCACAGTGGGCATACATGGAATATATCTAAATTAGATGAAAATTGCTATAGGTGACTGGTCAAGCAGTCTTGCCGGAGCCAGATCCGCCGTTTCGCGAAAAGGGCCGCGGCGGGCGGCGCAATAGGTTCACGGCCATAGCCGACGCCCGCACGGGCCACGGCACCCACTCCCCCTGCTCAGCAACCGGAATGCCGTCTCGGGCCATGATCCGCCACCCGGTATAGGCCACGATCACCGCGTGAGCCCCCACCAGCACCAGAAAGAAAGTCCAGGGCGCAGTCAGAGCCATGACCACGCCGGCGATCACTGGTCCGACAATCGAGCCAAATCCGGCAGTTCGCACCAGCGCGGCGCTGGCGCCATTGAGCTGCGAAGTCGGAACCCGGTCGCCGGCAAAGGCCATGGCCAGCGAATAGAGGGGGAAAGTCATGCCGCCGAAGCAGAACATGAGAAACAACGACAGTGCCGATCCTGGTTCGACCAAGGGCAGAATCCCGGCAATAGATGCGGCTGCCGCAGCTACCACAAAGATCACTACTCGGCGCGACACCCGATCAGACACCGACCCCAGCGGCCACTGGAAGGCGATGGCCCCCGCAGTGGCTGACACCAGGAACAGGGCAATCCGAGACGTTGGCAGTCCCTCGTAGGCGGCATACACCGCGCCTATCCCGAGCACCGTGCCGTGGCTGATACCCGCACACAAGGCGGTGAGCACGCCGAGAGGCGCCAGGGAGATGAGTTGGCGCATCGACAGCGGCTCGGGCACCGTCAGCGGGGGAGCGCTGGTGGCCGACAGCGCGATGGGAACCAGCGCGGCGGAGATGAGCACTGAGGAGATGACGAACAGCTCGAAGCTCTCGGGATCGCCTCCGTTGAGCAGCAACTGGCCGAGGGTGAGCCCGCCCATCGACGACACCATGTACATCGAGAGCAGTCGCCCCCGGGTGGCGTTGGTGGCCATGTCGTTGAGCCACGACTCCACCACCACCAAGACGCCGGCGATGCACACGCCGAACACCATCCGCAATAGGGCCCAGGCGGTGGGGTTGATCCACAAGAGGTGGAGGATGGACACCCCGGAGGCAGTCGAGGCCAACGCCGCGAAAACCCGGATGTGGCCCACCGCGGCCAGAAAATGCTCGGCCAGGCGGGTCCCGATCATGAATCCGAAATAAAAGCTGGCCATGACGATGCCGCTGACGGCCAGGCCGAATCCCTCCGACTCGGTTCGCACGCCAAGCAGCACTCCCTGGAGGCCGCCGCCCACCTGAATGAACAGCATTCCCACCAGCAGCGCGCGGGCTGCACCCAGGCCGCGCCCCGTGGGCCCAGCCTCGATTAAGGGACCGCCTACGACTCCACCGTCGTCCTTCTCAAGCCACCCGACGGCGTTCTCGGCCACTGTCGATAAGCCTACCGACGCACCCCTATTTTCCAACCGAAAAACGCGGTGGAATTCAGTCGTTCAGCGCTGCTGGGTCGGCGATTATTTCCGCCAAGGTCTGAAGGAACAATGCCCCCGGTGCACCGTCTACGGCCCGGTGGTCGATGGTGAGGCTGAAGGTGATCACCTGGCGCCAGGCCACGTCGTTGCCATCGCGGGTGGGCACCTCGGTGGCCCGGCCCACGCCGAGGATCGCCACCTCGGGCGGATTGATGATCGGAGTGAATCCGTCAATGCCGTAGGCACCCAGATTGGTGACAGTGAAAGTGCTCCCGGAGACCTCAGTGGGCTTGGCCGAGTTGGTGCGCACCCTCTCGGCCAGGTTGCGGACCTCCGCTGAGAGATCGGTCAGTCGCCTGGCGGCGGCGTCACGCACCACCGGCACGATGAGCCCGTCTTCGAGCGCCACCGCCACGCCCAGGTCCACTTGAGCGTGAAGGGTGATCACGTCGTTCTCGAGTGTGGCATTGAGGGCGGGGTGACGGTTGAGGGCGATAGCAACCGCCTTGAGTACCAGATCAGTGACCGACACGCCGGTTCCCTCGGCCTTCAGGGACTGCTGAAGGCCGATCAGCTCGGTGGCATCGATCTGGCTGGTCAGGGTGAGCTGAGCCATCGACTGGATGCTGTCGTGCATCCGGGAGGCGATCGCCCCCCGCATCCCGGTCAGCGGCACGGTGGCGGTCGGGCTGGAGGCTCGCTCTCCAACCGCATCGGAAGGGGTGTCGGTGGCATGGCTGTGCACGTCGTACTCAGTGATGCGTCCCCCCGGGCCGGTGCCGGTGACCGCCGCGAGATCGACGCCTAGTTCCTTGGCCGTTCGGCGGGCCACTGGGGTGATCTGCACCCTTGGCGGGCTGGAAGCCGGCGCTGGGCTGGCGACCGCCTCGCCGGGTTCGCCGATGAGCGCCAGCACCGTCAGCGCGGGCACCGTCTCTCCTTCGGCGACGAGGATCTCCAGAATGGTCCCGGCCACGGGAGCGAGCACGTCGTCGGTGGTCTTCTCGGCCTCGATCTCCACCAGGGGCTCGTCGACGGCCACCACATCGCCCACCTGCTTGTGCCACATGACCACTTGGCCCTCGTCCATCCCCATGCTCCACTGGGGGAGCCGCACCTCGGTCGCCATGTGGTTGTCGAGACTAGCCTTCGTCATCTGTCGTTCCGAACGCCATCGGGAGGGCGTTGCCAGAGAGAAGGGGGAGCTGATGATCACTATTGATGACGGCGTATTGCGGGAGATGTATCGGCGGATGTCCCGCATCCGCAGGTTCGAGGACACCACCAAGGAGCTCCTGTTGGCCGGCGAGCTCTACGGCGCATTCCACACTTCCACCGGCCAGGAGGCATCCATCGTCGGGTCGTGCATGGCGCTGCGCATCGACGACTCCATGGTGGGCACTCATCGCTCCCATGGCCATCCGATCGGCAAGGGCGCTCAGCTCGACCGGCTGATGGCCGAGCTGATGGGCAAGGAGACCGGGGTCAACCAGGGCAAGGGCGGGTCGATGCACCTTTCGGACTTCAGCGTCGGCAGCCTGGGCGAGACATCGATCGTCGGCTCCGGGCTCCCGGTGTCCACCGGCGCCGCGCTGGCCTACAAGATGCGGGGCGAAGACAAGGTCAGCCTGTGCTTTTTCGGCGATGGGGCGTCGAGCCAGGGCACGTTCCACGAGTCGTTGAACATCGCCTCCATCTGGCAGCTTCCCGTGGTTTACGTCTGCGAGAACAACGGCTACGGCGAGCTCACGTCGGCCAAGGATGCCGTCTCCGTAGAGGACATCTCGGTGAGGGCCATTGGCTATGACATGCCCGGAGTGACCGTCGATGGCCAAGACGTGTTGGCGGTGTTCGAGGCGGTCAGCGAAGCGGTGGATCTGGCCCGAGACGGGGGCGGCCCGAGCCTGGTGGAGACCAAGACCTACCGGTTCGAGAACCACGCGGTGGGTCGGCTGCCCGAGCACTACCGCTCAGCCGAGGAGGTGGAGTATTGGCGCACCCAGCGCGACCCGCTGGTGCTGTTCCGCCAGGTGCTCATCGAGCGGGGCTTCGACGAGCAGCAGATCGACGACCTCGACGCCGCGGTCAGCGAGGAGATCGTGGCCGCCCTCGAATTCGCCCGGCAGAGCCCGTCACCCCCACCCGAGGCCGCCTTCACCCATTTGTTCGCCGACCCCGCACCCAGTGCGGGCTGATTGCAGGAGGAAGCCGCCATGCGCACCGTGACCTACATCCAAGCGGTTACCGAAGCGATGACTGAGGAGATGGAGCGTGACGAGAGCGTCTTCATCATGGGCGAGGACGTCGCCTGGAACATGATGGGCGACTGCACCGGAATGGTCGAGAAGTTCGGCACCGAGCGGGTTCGCAACACGCCGATCTCCGAGGCAGGCTTTGTCGGCGCTGGTGCTGGCGCGGCCATGGTCGGGATGAGGCCCATCGTCCACATGCTGATCGCCCCGTTCATGTATGTGGCCTTCGACCAGATCGTCTCGATCATCTCCAAGTCGACCTACACCTACGGCGGCCAGGCCCGACTGCCCATCACGCTGCGGGCCCCGATGATGTACGGAGTCTCCAACGCCGCCCAGCACTCCGACCGCCCTTACGCCACGCTGATGACCATTCCGGGGCTCAAGCTGATCGCCCCCGCGTCACCTCACGATGCCAAGGGGATGCTCAAGGCGGCGATTCGCGACGACAACCCGGTCATCACCTTCGAGGACCGGAGCCTTTGGGGTCAAAGCGGCGAGGTGCCCGACGACGACCTGATCGTGCCTTTGGGCCAAGCCGCCGTTCGGCGAGAGGGCACCGACGTGACCGTGGTGACCGTGGCCGGGGCGATCACCCTCGGCCTTGCCGCCGCCGAACAGCTCGCCTCCGAAGGGGTGTCGGTTGAGGTGATCGACCTGCGCTCCATCGTGCCGATGGACACCGACACCATCCTGGAGTCGGTGGCCAAGACCGGCCGTCTGCTGATCGCCGACCCCGCCCACGAAATGGGATCGGTGGCATCGGAGATCTCCGCCGTCGTTGCCCAGCACGGGTTCTGGTCCCTTCAGGCCCCAATCGCCCGGGTAACCACCCCCCACTGCCACGTGCCCTTCAACGCCGACTTGGAGAAGCAGCTGCTGCCCACCGCCGACAAGATTGTCTCCGAGGCCCGAGCCCTAATGGAGTAAGAGGCGGACTGCTGAGCGCTTGGCCGAACGAATAAGAAGAACGCGTCTGGTTTTGAATGGACCAATGCGCCGTTAGCGTGAAAACGAGAGGAACGACATAGAACACAGCAGATAGGAGTCAGGCCATGACCACTAGGCGCTACCGGCAGGGAGGCTCGAGAATGGCACTGGCTCTGGTGGTGGTGGCCCTGGTCGCCCCATTGTTTGTCGTATCCGCGGCCGTCAACGCCCAGCCGGTAAGCGCCACTGCGACGACATTCGTCTCGAACCACGGCCAGCAGGATCCTGACGGGTTCTTGAACCGGGGCGGCACGGTTTTTCAGGGGTTCACAACCGGGGGCAATCCAGGGGGCTATTCGCTGTCGGAGATCACCGTGGTCCTCCAGGTGCCTCCTCCCGATCCCCCCGACTTGGAAGACGTGCACGAGCTGTCTGGCCCCAAATCCAGCGCAGAACCAGTACCACCCGCCTCGGTGCCCAGCGTGGAGATCTGGTCGGAGAAGGGGATCAACATCAAGATGCCCGGAAGGATGCTGCATCGGCTGATCGCCCCGCCTTCGGTCCCGCTGGACGAGGCGGTCGCATTCACGGCACCGCCGGGCGCTGCCTTGGCCCCGAACACCAGCTACTACGTCCGAATCATGGGCGCCACCCAAGTGGCCTGGGACATGGACCGCGAGATGGACAGCGGCGCCGCCGGCGGTTGGAGCCTCCACGCCGGCCTCATGCACCAAAGCGAGGGCGCCAACGCCTATGCCACCTACGTCCCCAACGCCATCATCGCCGTCCGCGGCAACTCGGACTTGGGGTAGTAAGGGGTCAGTCCTCGAAGACCGGTGGGCGATTCTCGGATCGGGCCAACACGGCCTCCTCGAAGTTGCGGGTGGTCATTCGCACCAGAAGTTGGGCATTCATCTCTGAGCGCATGTGGGCTGCATAACTGGACGCCTCCAAACCGGCCCAGAGCATCTGCTTGGTGAGCTCGGTGCCTGGTCTGCTGAAGGCGGCGATGCGGGTGCCGATCTCGTAGCAGCGCTCTAGCAGGTCGGCAGGGGGCACCGTCTCGCTCACGAGGCCGATGCGGGACGCTTCGTCGGCATCTACGTCTCGTCCGGTGAGCATGATCTCGAAGGCACGCGACGAACCGATCGCCCGGGGCAGAGTGAAGCTGAGGCCCAGTTCAGCCGCAGTGAGGCCGTTGTTTATGCCAGCAGCCCGGAAGTAGGCCTCGGTTGACGCTATGCGTATGTCGCAGGCCAAAGCGAGACACATCCCCCCGCCGATGGCCGCGCCGTTGATGGCCGCGATCACTGGTTGGTGGAGGTCGCCTATCAGCTCGATGACCTCGTGGAGACGGTCGGCGGCCCGGTGGGCGATCGTTGAAACAGTGAGGCCTTCGATGTAGGGGACCCGGCCCGCGCTGACCAGGTCGGCACCGGAGCAAAAGCCGTGACCGGCGCCGGTGACCACCACCGCCCTGATGTTGTTGTCGTTGTTGACGTCCCGCAGGGCATCGGCGAGGGGCAGCATCACGTCGAAGGCCATGGCGTTCATGCGCTCGGGCCGGTTCAGCGTGACCAGCGCGATGTCGGGCCGGGGGTGGTCGATCAGTACGAAGTCGTCTGTGGAGGTCACAGCAGGCGACGGTATCAGCCGCCTGTTCCGGGGGCATCTCAGTCCCAATACCCAAGACAAACAGCCGCGCCTAAGGTGGCCGCCGCCGATACCGCCAAGACCAGACACAGGCGTCCGCCCGCACCATGGCCTTCAACGATCCTCTCCTCGGCGGCCGACGCGGCGCCCTCCGGACCCGATGTCGGGGTGCCCGGTGAGCGGCCGCGTTCGCGTCCTGCCGACCGTAGCCGCCAGCGCCCGAGCGATGCTACGGGCCTATCTTGGGAACCGGGCGCCGCCCAGCGTCGTCTGACCCCACAGCAGCGAGGAGGCAGAATCGATGCCAGTCCAACACCATGACCGCCGGGGCGTCCGTTGATCCCCGCGAGGTGGCGGCTGCGGTCCGGCGCGGTCGTGTTGTCGGCCATGTCGGCGGCAGCCTGCGCCGGCGGCGCGCAGATGCCAGCGGGGTCGGGGGCGCCGCTGGCTGACCAGATCTTCCAGGCCACCTCGCTGGCCGACAGAACCGGCACCGTCTACGACTCGCCCGTCGAGACCACCCCGCTCACCACATTTGTGGTGGACGGCGCAGAGCAGGCCCACGGCGTGTCGGACCTGTTCATTATCGGGACCGTGGACCGAGTGACCGGCGGCCTGGGCTATGCCTGGCCGAGTGGACCCCGAACCGCCGGTGGGCCCACAGCAGAGGTCGTGCTCCCGTTCAACCATCCCGACGCGGACATCTCCACCGTGCACCTCCACACCACCGTCGAAACCGCCCTTTACCGGGACGAGGCGCACGCCGGCCGGCGACAGGCCATCATCGGGCTGGTCCTGCTCAGCCCCGCGGACGTGGACGCGATCAACGGCGAGCTCTCAGGCAAGAAGATCGCCGCGCCGCTCTTGGCCAACCACAAGACGTTCTTCCGCAAAGAGACCGGCGTCTACGGGGTGCTCTTGTCCGGGGAGCTGCTGGGCTACGTCGGCGACGACGGCACCGTCGAGTTCCCCGCGCTCCACAGCCTGCCCCGCCTGCCGAACGGATTGCCGCCCATAACCGTTGAAGACCTCCTCAACCCTCCCGAGGTCGTCGCGGTGCGAAGAGTCGGCGACCACTACCAAAAAGACAGCTAGCCGCCAAAGCCCCAGACAGCCTCACCGAGGCAGCCCAGGCCCGCAACGACGCCGGGTCGGGGCGGCCGGGTCGGGGCGGCCGAGTCAGGGTGCGCGCAGGTTAGTCGTCGTACTGCCAGCGGCGGGCGTCGGCGGGGATCGGCCGCCCTTCGGTGTCGACGGGGGATTCGAAGACCACTTCGATCGACGACACCTCGTTTTGGGCATGGACAACGTCCGCCCAGTCAATCTCGCCGGACGAGATGTCGACTCCCACGTAGAGGCTGGTGAGGCCCTTTACGGTGTATCGCCGTTCCACTCTTTGGAAAATTCGGTCGCCGTTTGCGTCCAGTGCCCTTTGGCCGGGCAAATCGATGGTCCCGCTGTACGGCGGGAACTCCAGCACGGCAACCCCGGCCACCACCTCATCGCCGTCATAGGACGGAGCGACCTCGGCGACCTTTGCGGCAGACGGATCCGGGGCCATGGCCACTGCGGCCGCAGCGACCATCTCCGAGACGCCATCTGCCCACTCGAACGCCGCAGGAGGGCCCGTAGGCGCGGGCGCCGGAACCTCGACTGCCGCCTCAGACCTCTCGCCGCCGCAAGCAGACACAGCCAATAGAACCGCCCCGCCGACAACCGCCAACAAACGCAGAAAACCCGGATACAGCTTCCAACCCGAATCCCCGAAAGAAGCATCCGATCCAGCCAAACCAGCCCTCCCCGCCCGGTCTGTCGTAGGTTAGTAGGACAGCTACCGTGGGCAGATGGGAACGTCGTGGTGGCTGCGCGCCGTGGCGACGCTGGTTGCGCTGGTGGTGTTTGCGGCAGGGTGCGGCGGCGGGAACACCGGGCAGCTCGAGACAACGGGTGGCGCCGCCGCGCAGTTCCCGCAATCGGGCGAACCTTCGGCACCGCGAAGCGGGTCTGAGGCGGCCGGCGCGACACCGGGATCAGAGGACTACGCCATCCAGCCGGGCCCGGAGCTTGAGCCTCCCGGAGGGCTTGTGCGGTGCGAGGACGTCCCGAGGCTGGAGTCGAGCGTCAAGGGCAACCTCGGCGCCGGCTTGAATGTCGACGACGACGTCATGGGCGTTGTGCTCGCCTATCGTCAGGAGCACCCGGAAAGCCATGGCGGCTTGTGGATCGACCGGGAAAACGGCGGCGCGATCGTGTTGGCGGTGACCAGCGATGCCGAGGCACACCGCCAGGAGATCCAAGACCGGCTGTCTGGGACGGATGCGGTCATCGACGTGGTCCAAGTCGAGTTCCCCATACAAGATCTATCGGAGATCCAAGGCCGCTTGGGCCAGTACATGGGCCCCGAATTCGGCCTGTTGAGCACGGCCATCTCAGAGTCGCTGAACCGCGTCAGCCTGGATTTCTTCGACCCGCCCGAGGGCACGCTGAAGATGATCGCCGAACTGGTGGACCCCGCCGCGGTTTGCGCCAACGTCACAATTTCCCCAGAGCCGCCTTCGGGGTCGCTGGCGCTCATACCCGATCTCAGCGCAGAAGACCCGCTGGTCACATGCTCGGGCGTCCCGCCCGTCGCCTACTCGGCGCTCAGCAATCCAGTGCCGATCGGCGAAATCGACCATCCCTCCGCGGCGGCGCTGCGCACCCTTCTGCCCGAAAGCGGCGCCTGGGAGCTGCCCGATGGGGACTGGCATGCGATCCACATCGGCGCAGACAGCGCAACGTTCGCCGTATCCACCCCGGCTGGTTTCGGCACCGCGAGGTTCGAGCGCACACCGCGGGACAACTGGATAATCGCCGGATCGGGCATCGGCCGCCCATGCGAGCCAGTCGTCGCGCTGCCCGACGGGCTGGGCCGGGTCGCCATACGCCTCGACCCCGACTCGCCTCCCGCCCCAGACGACACCTCGGTTCATCTCCTGGTCACCGAGGTCGGTTGCGCCAGCGGCCGGGAGATAGGCGATGCGCTGCTCGGGCCGCAGGTGATCGAAACCGGCGAAGCCGTCCTGGTGGCGTTCGCTGCCATCAGCCCCGTCGGCCCAGCCAACTGCCCCGGCAATCCGTCCACGCCGGTCACCGTCCACCTGTCTCAGCCCCTGGGCCGGCGAACCCTCAACGACGGCCTCCACATCCCCCCGAAACCCCTCACCGTAGACGCGGACTGACGGCTACGAGGCTGGCCATCAGCCAAACCGCGCCCCACCCCGGCCCCGACAGGCGCCGCCGCCTCCGATTCCTCTTGGAGCATCCCCACACTGCATTTCCCGACGGCCATGCGGAATGTGGCAGAACCATCACAACAACTACCCCGAAACGAAACACCCAAACCGAATCACACTGATAAAATCACGCCCCGGCGCAACCACCACACCCCATATCCCACAACCTCAGAATTGCGCGCCAATATACGCGCCAGCCCGCCCACGTAGCTCAGTCAGGACAGAGCAGGGACCTCCTAAGTCCAAGGTCGCAGGTTCGAATCCTGCCGTGGGCGCATGGCTGATTCAAAATTAGATTTTGAATCAGCCAACTTTGGCTAGACTTGTGGTCATGATCATTGACCGGGACTTGGCCCCGAGACTGGAGCAGGCGGCTTTGAGCGCGCCGGCCATCACGCTTACCGGTCCCCGACAGAGCGGCAAGACCACCTTGTGCCGGTCGGTGTTCCCCGACCACCCCTACGTCAGCTTGGAAGCGCCCGATGTGCGCTCATTTGCCACTGATGATCCCCGTGCGTTTCTGGCTCAGTTTCCCGGTGGGGCGATCATCGACGAGGTCCAAAGGGCACCTGATCTGCCGTCCTACCTTCAGGGCATAATCGACGCCGACCCAACGCCCGGTCGGTGGGTCCTCACCGGGTCGCAGCACTTTTCGCTCTTGGAGTCGATCAATCAGTCGCTGGCTGGCCGAACTGCCGTGCACCACCTTCTTCCGCTGAGCCGGGGAGAGGCCATTCGCTTCTCCAACCATCCACGAGGACTAGATGAGACCCTGATCACTGGGGGCTATCCCCGCATCTTCGACCGCGGTCTTCATCCGACTGACTGGATCGGCTCGTACATCGCCACCTACATCGAGCGCGACGTGAGAACGCTTCGCAACGTAGGGGACCTCTCTGTGTTCGCAAGATTCGTTCAGCTCTGTGCCGGCCGCACCGCACAGCTGGCCAATCTCTCTTCGCTGGCCGACGACTGCGGGGTGTCCCAGCCGACGGCGAAGGCCTGGCTCAGCATTCTGGAGGCAAGCTTCGTGGTCTTCCTGCTCCCACCGTTCCACGCGAACCACCGCAAGCGGCTGGTGAAGATGCCAAAGCTGCATTTCTACGACACCGGCCTTGTCTGTCACCTACTGGGCATCCGCTCTCCCGAGCAGCTCCACTCGCACCCGCTCAGAGGTCCGATATTCGAGACGTGGGTCGTTTCAGAGATTTCCAAGCAGCGTACCCATCAAGGCCTGAACCGGGGCCTGTCGTTCTACCGCGATCGCAGCGGGACCGAAGTCGACCTGGTCATCGAGCACCCAGAGCGAGCGACACTGATAGAGGCAAAATCCGCTGCTACCCCGTCAACCAGCTTTCTCAAGACCGCCCGGCGGGTTGCTGCCTACTTTCGAGACCAGCACCCATGTGATCTGATTGCGGCATACGGAGGTGACCAGCTCCAAGAGCGAAGCGAGGAGAGATTGGTGCCCTGGGCGCAATTGCACGAAGCAGACTTTTCGAATCCTGCTGGGGGCTCTGTATGACGACTTATTCCATTGCTGAGCTGTGGCGGTATCCCGTCAAGTCGATGGGCGGGGAGCGGGTCGAGAGCCTTGAGCTTCGCACCAGCGCTGTTGTCGGGGATCGGCGGTGGGCGGTGCGCAGTGCCGAGACCGGCAAGATCGCCAGTGCCAAGCGGCCGCGGCCCTATGGCCAACTCCTGTTGTGGAGCGCCAAGACACAAGCCGATGGTGGGCTGGTTGCCGTTGGTCCCGATGGCCGGGAATACGCCGTGGGCAGCGGTGAGCTGAATGCCGCATTGACCGAGGCACTCGGCGAACCCGTCCGGTTGTTCGAGGTGGAAGAGGGCCGCGAGGAGACCTACGCCAGCGAGTGGCCGGAGATCCCGGGCACGGTCCTCTCTGATGTGGAGGTCGACCTGCCGGTTGCCGCCCTCACCGAGAAGACCTCGTTTGTCGACGCCTCCGCCGTCCACATCATCGTCCACCAGTCAATGGCCCATCTGGCCTCGCTATTGGACGGCATCAGACTCGGTGTCGAGCGATTTCGCCCCAACATCGTGCTCGATGCTCTTGGCGACTCCGGTTCTGGGGAGTTCGCTGATCTGGCTTGGAAAGACCTCGACGTCAAGATCGGCGCAGCAGAGCTCCGGATCGGTGACGCCACTCCCCGCTGCGTGATGACCACCTTGGCCCAGCCGGGCTACGAACAGGCAAAAGGCGTCCTGCAAGTGCTCGCTGCCGCCGCTCGCAAGGAATTCGACTACGGGGCCTTCGCCTGTTTCGGCACCAACGCCGAGGTCACTGCGGCAGGGACTATCAGCGTCGGCGACACGTTCACTGTGCCCGACTGATCAATTGTCGACGAGGTTGATTGCCGCGACACAACGCAAGAGGACATCGGTGAACACCTCGCGCTCAGCCGCGTTGGCGTCGGGGTGCCGTTGGGCGAAATCGGCGAGTCCATGAAGCAGCAGCACAGCCGTGAGCGTCAGCCGGTGTCCAAGGTCGGCCATCTGCGTGTCGTCCACCAAATCGACGAGGGCTTGGGACACGCGGCGAATGCCGGGTCTCGGCTCGGCGGATGACTCGCCGCCGCCTGCGCCCGCCACCGCATCTCGCATCAGGTCGGAGTCGCTGGGAAGCCTTGCTGCGCTGACGAGCTGCGCCCGAATCCTGATGTAGTGACGGCCCGACTCGTTGTCGAGAAGGGAGGCGAGGGGCCGGACAAGCACCTCAATGAGCTCGTCGAGCCCCGGCCGCTCGCCGAGTTGGTCGAGCATCTCGGCTCGTCGATCATCGAGGCGGGCTTGGTGGGGATCCAGGATCGCCTGGAGAAGCCCGGCCTTGTTGCCGAAGTGATATTGCACGGCCGAGCTGTTGCGCTGCCCGGCTGCTTTCACGACGTCGCCCACCGGCACCGCGTCAACGCCTCGCTCGGCGAACAGGCGCTCGGCGACGGCAATGAGCGCTTCACGGGCGGGCTCGGGCGACCGGGGCATCAGCCGAGAGGATAACCAGACGAAGTCGCCCCGCTCACCACGGCGCGCCCGCCGCGAGGAGTCGTGATCGTGCCCTCGGTCCTAGGAGTCGAGTCCGGAGTAGAACTGGAGCGCCCACTCCCGACCGACGCGGATGTTCCGCTCGACGGCGGTCACCAGCGGCTTGGGTTGGTAGCGCTTGTTCTCCCAGATGGCGATGTCTTGGCTGATGCCGTCGGCGAAACCGGCGACAAGTCTCTGAAGGGCTGCTTCCCCCACTGAGCGGGGCATGGTGAACCACCACGTCATCTTCACGTTCTCCTCGTCGGTCGGCAGGAGCGACTGGCCGATTCGCACCGATTCGCCGATCGATATGAGGGTGCAGCCCAAGCCGAAGTTCTCGATCGTGAAGGTGCCGTTGCTGTTGTGCCGGTAGGTCCCCTCAACGACTACGTCGGTACTGGGCAGCGGGGGCGCCCCGTGCACGTATTTGAAGTGCTGGACGTCGAACTCGCCCTCGGCGAATTCCTGGACGATGGTGCCCACCTCGAAGTGGAGGACCTCGTAGGGCTGCCAGTCCGGGTCCTCGAACTCTGGGAAGTAGGGCACGTCGTAGAACGGCTCACCGCCCTCGAGATGGTGCCACGCCCAGATCATGTGGTCGCGCTCGATGATCGGATAGGTGCGCACCTTCGCCTTCGCGGGGATTGCCTTACCCTCGGCATACGGGATGTCGATGCAACGGCCGTCACCGTCGAAGTGCCAGCCATGGAACGGGCACCGCATACCGTCGCCGTCGACTCTGCCGCCCGCTCCTATGTGGGCACCCAGGTGGGGGCAGTAGGCGTCCATGAGCCGGGCCTCGCCGCTCTCGGAGCGGAACAGCACGAGGTCCTTGCCGAAGGCGAAGAGATTCTTGTGCTCGCCGGGGGCGAGCTCGCGGCACTCGTCGACAACGAACCAGCCGTTGGGTATCGGGAATGGAAATCGCTTCTCGCCGAGGCCTTCCCGGCGGATCCGAACGCGTTTGCTTGGGTCAAATACGGCTGCCGGATCGGACCGCATCGGCCCGACTTCGAACACTGCATCCTCCATGCCGGGTCGGGCTCCGTATCCAGGTTCGTTTGCAATAGTGCTCATCGGTCGACCTCCTGGAGGCCCGGCATTGGGTGCCTGCGGGCCTGTCGCCTGTCTCGACTCTTGCTAATGTATCAAGATTACTAAGAAGTTGGCTATAGCGGACGGAGCAGATGAGCATCACCGATGACCAGCCGACGCAATCCCTGCCGGAATTGGACGAGATCCGGCACCGGTACCGCACCGAGCGCGACAAGCGCCTGAGGCCTGACGGCCCCGACCAGTACATCCAGGTAAATGGGGCGTTCGCCCACTACACCGACGACCCCTGGGCGGACGGGGACTTCACCCGCGAGCCGCTCCACGACGAAGTCGAGGTCGTCGTCATCGGTGCAGGCTTCGGCGGTCTGGTGGCCGGAGCGCGGCTGCGCCAGCAAGGCCTCGACAAGATCCGATTCGTCGACCCGGCGTCCGACTTCGGTGGAACCTGGTACTGGAACCGGTACCCGGGCATTTCCTGTGACGTCGAGTCGTACGTCTACCTCCCCCTGCTGGAGGAGGTCGGCTACGTTCCGAAACGCAAGTACTCGTACGGCCAGGAGATCCTCGAGCACTGCCACGCGATCGCCCGCCAGTTCGACCTCTATCGGGACGCCTGCTTCCAGACCCGGGTCACCGAGCTCCGATGGGACCACGATGCCTTGCGCTGGATCGTCGAGACCGACCGCGGCGACCAGATGAGGGCTCAGTACGTGTGTCTCGCGCTAGGCCAGCTGAGCCGGCCCAAGCTGCCCGGCATTCCCGGCATTGAGGCATTCGAGGGCAAGTCGTTTCACACCAGCCGCTGGGACTACAACTACACCGGAGGCGACCAGGAGGGGAACCTCACCGGCCTGAGCGGGAAGCGGGTCGGTGTGATCGGCACCGGCGCGAGCGGCGTGCAGGTGGTGCCCCGCATCGCCGAGTGGGCGGAGCATCTCTACGTGTTCCAGCGGACCCCGTCGTCGGTCGACGTCAAGCACAACCCCGACACCAACCCCGAATGGGCCCGGTCACTGTCGCCGGGCTGGCACCAGCACCGCCGCGACAACTTCAACGCGCTGGTTTCCGGTGTCCCCCAGGAGGAGGATCTCGTCGACGACGGCTGGACCGATTTGATCGGCAACATAATGAAGCTCTTGCGGGGGGGCGACGGCGGGGACTTGTCGCCCGAGGGCATCCAGCGCACCTTGGAGCTGGCCGATCTCCAGAAGATGGAGCAGATCAGGGCGCGGGTGGACGAGCTGGTCGACGACCCCGAGACCGCCGAGCATCTCAAGCCCTACTACCGGCAATTCTGCAAGCGACCCTGCATAGACAACGACTACCTCCCCACTTTCAACCGCTCGAACGTGACCCTCGTGGACACGTCGGGCAAAGGCGTTGAACGCATTACGGCGACGGGTGTGGTGGTCGACGGGCGGGAGTACGAGGTGGATTGCCTGATCTACGCCAGCGGCTTCGAGGTTGGAACCCCGCTTTCGCAGCGAGGGGGGTTTGAGATCATCGGGGGCAATGGCGAGACGCTCATGGAGAAGTGGGCCGACGGTCTTCGCACGCTGCACGGCATGCACATGCACGACTTCCCCAACCTCTTCCTCATGTCCATCGGTCAATCGGGCAACACCGTGAACTACACGCACATGCTCGACGAGCAGGCCATCCATCTCGCCTACATCGTCGCCCGGGCCCGCGAGATGGGGGCGGTGACGGTGGAAGCCACCGCCGAAGCCGAGGACGCCTGGGTCGCCGCGTGTCTCGAGAAAGTGAACAGCCGCGGCGGGCTCGCCAACGACTGCACCCCCGGTTACTACAACAACGAGGGAAGTAACACCCGAAGTCCTCAGAACGGCCCCTACGGCCTAGGTCCGGGTACCATCGAGTTCCTCCAGCTCCTCAGCGACTGGCGCTCAGCCGACGAGCTGGCTGGCCTGGAGATCCGAGGTGAGTCATGACGACCGACCAGGCGAGCATCGAAGCGGTGGCCGATCGGTTCTTTGCCGCCTATGCCGCCGCTGATGAAGACGGCATCCGCGCGGTCCTAGCCCCCGACTTCGAGGGATGGACCAGCTCCTTCGGCGGCCGAGACCTCACCGTCGACACTCTCGTCGACGGCGCCAAGTGGGAGGCCGACAACGTTATTGATATGACACTCGACGAAGTGCGCCGCCATGTCACCGAGAGCGGCTTCGTGCGCCAGTTTGTGATCCGCTTGGCCAACGCCGGGGGCGCGCCGATCGAGATACCGGGGTGCATGGTGGCCCTGGTCGCGAACGGCCGGATCACCCGATTCGACGAGTATCTAATCGTGCCGACTGCGGGACAGGAGTGACCCGCCCAAACCTGCCGTGAGCCTCGGAGAGGAGCCCACCCCATGACCGATCCAGCAAACCCCGCCGAACCGGCGCCGGAAAAGAGCCTTTTGCGCCGCCTAAGCCCGTACCTCGCCATAGCGGTGATAGCCGCCATCGTGGTCATCGTGCTGGTAGTGACCGGCGGCGGCAACGGGGACGACGATGGTGACGACGCGTCGGTCGACACCGCGCCCCCTGCGGCCGAAGAGCCCGCTGTCGAGGACTCCACGGACGAAGACGACACCGACGCCGGTGAGGACGACACCGCGGCCCCGGCGGCCGATGAGCCCGAGGCCGACGATTCGATGGACGACGGCGACACGGTGGACGACGGTGACGGCGACACCCCCGCCGAGGAGGACGACGCTTCCACTGCCGATCCACCCGAGCCAGTTGAGCCGGCCGAGCCCGAGTTTCCCGGGATCGGGTCCGAAGCAGCGCTGGCCAACCCGCACTGCGATCCGGAGACCGGGAGGATCCGTGTTCCCCTTGTAGACGCCCCACCGTGCGTTCTCGAGTGGTCTGCGGGCGCCGACAACGGCGGAGACACGGCCCCGGGCGTCACCGCCGATGAGATCGTCATGGTGGTGAGGGTGGATGCTGGCCAGACGGAGTTCGTCAGCGATGTCGGCAGCACCCCCCGCGGCTGGCTAGACGGCGCCGACATCTTCAACCAGAACTACGAATTCTGGGGCCGCCAGGTCCGACTCGAGTTCATCGATGCGAGCGGATCAACCGAGGTCGCCCAGAGGGCCGACGCCACTAGGGCCGTGAACGACTTCCAGCCGTTCCTCGCCACCGACGCCACCACCTCCGGTGAGGGGAAGGCCATCTTCGAGGCCGAGATGGCGGCCCGAGGGGTGATCGTGTGGAGTACGGGCGTCTCCTGGCAGGAATCCCAAGACCAGGCTGGCTTCCGCTGGTCGGCCCTGGCCGACGACCGGGTGACGATGCTCCACGTGGCCGAGTACATCGGCAAGCGCGTCGCCGACTATCCGGTGCAGTGGGCCGGCGACGACATGATCGGCGAGCCCCGGCGGATCGGGATGATCTACACCGACCGGTGGAGCAGGGACTTCATGGAAGAGCAGGCCGCACAGAACGGCTTCGAGCTCGTGGAGGCGGTGAGCTACGACGAGGGCGCCGAGAACACGCAGCGACAGGAACGAGCCCGCGTGATCGCCGCCCGGATGAAGGATGCCGGCGTCACCACCGTGATCGCCGGGACCGACAACTTGTTCACCAGGACAATCACCGCGGCTGCCACCGAGCAGCAGTGGTTCCCGGAATGGATCATCACTGGCTACAGCGGCCAGGACACGGCCTTCTTTGCCCGCGGCTACGACCAGGAGCAGTGGGCCCACGCCTTCGGCCCGGGTCCGCTCGGAGTGAGTGTCGCTGACCAGCTCAACCCGCAAGCGGCGCTTTTTGAATGGCACCACGGCAGAGAGCCGGTGTCGCTAGCCGAGAGGTTCTCCCTTTCGACCCTGAAGTGGCCCATGGCGTGTCTCCATCTGGCCGGACCCGAACTCACCCCCGAGAGCTTCACCGAGGGCTGTTTCGCGCTGCCCCCGTCGCTCGGGTCGTACTGCGACTGCGTGACCACCCCTGGCGTAGCCTTTGGCGACGGCCGGCTTCCCTGGACCGACTACACCGGTTTCGACGACATGACCGAGAAGTGGTGGGATCCCGCGTACGAGCGCACAACGGCGACCGGGCGCGTTGTGGTCGGCGAATACATGAAGGTCGACGACGGGCGCCGCTACGCCGTCGGCGAGTGGCCCGAACAGCAGCCAAGGGTGTTCGATCCGGACGCGGCCCTCGACGTCCTCTACGAATATCCCCCCAACGACACCCCGCCGAGCTACGAGCGCTAGGCGAGCTGACCGCGGAGCTCACGCTTTTTCGGAGACCTCCGTGCTGTCGTCGTCGACCGCGGCCCACAGGCGGTCGTAGGCGCTGCCGGTCCCGACCAGCTCGCCCGGTGGGCCGATCTCGACCACCCGGCCAGCCTCGAGCACGATCGCGAGGTCGGAGTGCTGGGCCACGTTTTGGCGGTGGGTGACGGTGAGGGTAGTGACTCCTAAGACCCTGATCGCCTCGAGCACCCGGTCCTCCATCGGGCCGTCGAGGCTGGATGTCGCCTCGTCGAGCACCAAGATGTCGGGTTGGGCGAGCCACACCCGCGCCAGCGCCACGAGTTGGCGTTGGGCGGCGGTGAGGTTGCGGGCCTCCTCGTCGACGGGGTGCTGGTAACCGCCGTCTAGGGCAGTGAGCACGTCGTGGGCGCCGATGGCGCGCACCGCCCGGTCGATCTCATCGAGCGAGGCGTCGGGTCGCGAGTACGCGATGTTCGAGCCGATGGTGCCCTTGAACAAGAACGCGTCCTGGGGGACGATTCCGAGCCGCTGCCGGTAGGACCGTGATTGGTAGTCGGCGATATCGACCCCGCCGGCGAGGACGCGGCCCGCGGTCGGGTCGTAGATCCGGGCCAGCAGCTTGGTGATCGACGACTTTCCTGCACCGGTGAACCCCACGAGGCAGGTCACCGCGCCCGACTGGAGCGTGAACGAAATGTCGTCGAGGACGGGACGGGTGGTGTGCGGGTAGGCGAAGGCGACCGACTCGAAGGTCACGTCGCCCTCGAGAGGCCCCGCCTCAGTCGCTCCGGCCCGCTCGACGGGCAGGATCGGCGTGTCGAACGGCTCGGCGAGGCGGTTCCAGGAGACTCGGGCCTCAAGCAGCTCGGTGTAGATCGAGCTCATGTACGACAGGGGCTGAAGGGCCTGCTGGGCCACGAGCCGGGCCGACAGGGCAGTGCCCACCGCGACTGTGCCGGCGAGCACCTCGTGGCCCGCGCCCCACAGGATGAGCGCCCCGCCGACGTGGGTGATGAACGCCACGAGCTCCGAGTACAGGTTGGCGATCGAGGTCGCCCACCGCCGGCTCTGGCGCAGCTCCCAGGCATCTTCGCTGAACCGGTGATTCGCCTTGTCGATTGCCCCGCAGCCCCGCAGCTCGCTGCGCCCGGCGAAGTGCTCCTCGAATGTGGCCACGGTGCGGCCGAGATCGTCGCGCGCCCGATTGAAGGCGCGCATGCCCAGGTAGAGCTGGGCGGCGGTGAGGCCGAGGATCACCGCGATCAAGCCGATGATCGTGGGTGTCAGCTGCGGGACGAGGACGATCACCACCACAACCCCCACGGCGAAGCGGCCCAGGCTCGAGATGAATCGGAACAGCTTCTCCCCCACGAATCCGAGGATGGTGTCGAGGTCGTTGACCACCCGGGTGGCCACCTCGCCCGGTAGCTCGCGGTCGTAGAAGTCGATGCCGAGGTTGGTGAGCCGGTGGAAGATGCGACGGCGCAGCAGGTAGCCGATCGATTGGGCGATCTTCATCGACAGGATCCTCACGAAGTAGCCGCTGACGGCGAAGACGACCCCGACGGCGACCACCGCGAGCCCGATCCCGTAGATGGCGCTCGTCTCGCCGTCCACGGCCGACTCGGTGGCCTCGGCGAACAGAATCTCGGGACCGAGACCGGCCAGGGAGTTCACCACCAGCAAGATGAGCACGGCGAAGAGGGCGAACAGGGTGATCCCCACCAGCCACCGCACCCGGGGCATGGCGTCAACTTGGCATTCGGCGTCGGAGACAATAGGTGCCTCCTCGCTCACCTCAAGCGAGTTCACGACGTCCATCAGCTCGGACGCAACCTCGCGGTCGCCCTGTTGCTCGGGGGCCGCAACGGAGGCGGGCGGGGCCGTCGCGCCGGGTCGGCCGAGCTGCACCAATGTGTCGGCCATCGAGGCGGGTCCGGGGCGCCGGGTGATCGCCACGATCGCGGCTTCGGGCAGGAACTCGGCAACCCGTCGGATGATCTCCATCTCGTGGGAGGGGTTGACGGCCGACAGGGCGTCGTCGAGCACGATCACCCGGGGCCGGGCCACCAGCGCTCGGGCTAGGGCCAATCGCTGGCGCTGCCCGCCCGACAGAGTGAGGCCCCGGTCGCCCACATGGGTGCTCAGCCCGTCGGGCATCCCAGCGACGATGTCGTCGGCACCCGCCGCGTACAGAGCGGCGTTGATCTCGTCGTCGGCAACCATCCAAGCCGCCCCGAGGTCGAGGTTCTGGCGAAGCGATCCCGAGAACAGCACCGGATCCTCGGCGACAATGCGAACCATCGTGCGGATGGTGGTGACGTCGAGCTCGCCCAGCGGCCGTCCGTCGAGCAGCACCTCTCCGCTCGTTGGCTCGACCAGACCACCGACCAAGCCGGCCAGCGTGGTCTTGCCGGAGCCGGGCGGCCCGTTCACCACCACGATCTGGCCCGGACGAGCCTCGAACGACAGGCGGTCGATCACCGGGGTGCCGCCAAAAGAGACTCCTGCGTCGCGAAGCTCAATGGACTCGAAGCGGCTGGCGGCTGGCCGTCCTTCGGTGGGTCGGGCGCCCAGCGAGAGCACCTCGGCTAGCCGACTCTGGGCGGTGCGCAGGAACTGCCAGGAGCTGGCCAGCTCGTCGAGCAATTGGGCGATGACGATGACGTACCCCGCGACCTGGAACGTGACGAGGAACACGCCCACCGACAGTTGATCAGCGGCGATGAGCTGGGCGCCGGCCACCAGCACCAGGGCGTTGATGAGGAGGGGAACGGCCTTTAGCAGAATGTCGTAGCGGGCCAGCAGCCGGACCCGGGTCATCGAGTAGCGGAAGGCCCGCAGCGCCGTGGCCCCCAGCCGCTCCCGCTCGTGCTCCTCGCGCCCGAACGCCCGCATGACCCGCACTCCGCGGACGGGCTCGTCGATGGCGGTGGCAACCTCGGCCCGCTCGTTCAACTCTGCCCAGCTCAGCCCCCACAGGCGCACCCGAAACTTGGAGAGGAACCACAGGTTGAGGGGCAGCGCCAGCGACGCGATCACCGCCAGCGGGGGGCTGAGATACGCGAGGTACACGAGCAAAGCGATCGTGGCTGGCGCAAGCGTCACGATGGAGGGAAGGAACTGGATGATGCGCTGCACCATCTTGAGGTCGGTCATCGACCGGGTGACGAGCTGCCCAGTGGCCATCTGCTTGGGCATGCGAAGGTCGGCCCACTGGACCCGGGTGTAGAGCCAGGCCCGCAGGTCGTACTCCAGTTGATAGCCGATCCGTGCCGTCATCTGGCGGCTGGCGAAGCCCACCATGAAGGCCAGTAGGGCCAGCTTGGCGATGTGGGATACATAGGGCCCGATGGGGGCGGCCTGGTCGACGATGCCGTTGTCCACCATTTTCACCACTGCCTGGGCGATCATGAGGGTCAAGATGCTGTGCAGGACTATCAAGGCGAGCACGGCGCGCACCGGCCCCCTCTGGCGCGACAGAAGCATCCACACCAGCGACCGGCGCGCCGCTGTGGTGATGGCAGCCGCTCGCTCCCGCATCGACTCGAGCCTGGTCACGTCGCCCTGCTGGGGTCGGGATCAAGGCCCTCGGGCTCCCCGCCAGATCGCTCGATGCCAGATCGTTTGATCGCGGCGCGGGACCCACCGAGGTAGGAGGCAACCACCGCGGGATCCTCAAGAACCTCGCCTACGGCTCCCTCGGCCACCTTGGCGCCGAGGTCGAGGGCCACCATCCGGTCGCAGATCGACGCCAGCACAGCCATGTCGTGATCGATCACGAGGAGACTCGCGCCGGTGTCGTCACGGATCTGCTCCAACATCGGCCCAAGTGCCTCCGCCTCACGTTGGGCGATGCCTGAGGAGGGCTCGTCGAAGAGGATCACCCGGGGAGCGCCCACTGATTGACACGCGAGGTCGACTATCCGCCGGGTTCCGGTGGACAACTCAGACACGAACTTCTCGCGGTAGGCATCGAGCCCGAGCATTCCGATCAGCTCGTCGACCTGGCGCTGGAGGCGGTCCTCGGCCCTGCGGACGTCGGGGAAGCCGAGGGCGGCGGCGACCGGATCGCGGGTGGCCATGGTCTGGTCGAGGGCCACCTTCAACACGTCCTCCACGGTGAGCGATCCAAAAAGCCGGGGGTCCTGGAACGAGTGCCCGAGCCCCAGTCGAGCCCGACGATGGGGCGAGAGGTGGGTGATGTCGCGCCCATCGAGCAGCACCCTTCCCTCGTCGGGGGCCTGGAGGCCCGAGATCAGCTCGAACACCGTGGTCTTCCCCGCGCCGTTCGGCCCGATGAGGCCGACTATCTCTCCTTCGCCCACTCGGAGCGAGACCCGATCTACCGCACGGTTTCCGGCGAACGACTTGGAAAGGCCCTCGATTTCGAGCCGCGGCGCGATGGCGGCGCCGGTGGCAGCGCCCGCAGGCCGTCGCCGTTGAGACGCCCCGGCCGCGGCTCCCCCCAAGAACACCGACCGGAGGACGTCGTCGCGCTCCAGCAGATCGCTCGTGGGTCCCCGGAAGCGGACTTCGCCCTTCTCCATGAAGAACGCGGTTTCCGCGATTGCCAGCGCCACGTTCACGGATTGCTCGACCACCACGATTGTGACTCCGTCGTCGTTCAAGGCGCGCACCACATCGAGGAGTTGCTCCACAACCACGGGGGCGAGGCCCAGCGACAGCTCGTCGATGAGGAGGATCCGGGGCTTGGCCATGAGCGCCATCGCCACGCCGAGCATGTGCTGCTGGCCGCCGGACAGGTTCGCGGCGGGCTCGTTCAGCTTCTCCCCAAGGCCCGGGAACACCTCGAGCACTCGGGCGGTCTCCCGCTCCATGTGCAGTTTGTCCCGGCGGTGCAACCATCCGCCCAGGGCGATGTTCTCGGCGACGGTGAGAGAACCGAACACGCCCTTGCCGCCGGGCACCTGGGCGATCCCAAGCGCGGCGATCCGGTGCGGCGCCATCGTGGTGATGTCGGCCCCCTCGAATGACACCGACCCGCCGCTTGCTGCCGAAAGCCCGGAGACGGCCCGCAGCACGGTGGACTTTCCCGCGCCGTTGGTTCCCAGCAACGCCACGAAGTCGCCTTCAGCGACCTCGATGTTGACGCCGAACAACACCTGCACCGGCCCGTAGGACACGTCGATCGACCTAACGCTCAACAGCGAGCCGTCGTGATCATCGCCGATGAGGATGTCGGGGAACGAGAAGTAGTCGGTGGGTGGCGCCTGCTTGCTCGGCAAATAGCGGAAAACGCCCTCGGCGTCGCGTCGAGGCGATCTCGGCTCGGCTACCGGCTCCGAATGCCCGAGCCCGGCAAACTCGCCGTAGTCGTCAATGCGCTGGTCGGCAAAAAGATTGGGGACCGGGATCTGGCGGCGGAACGCCACGATGGCCAGCAAACGCCGACGGACCTCGTACAGCAGCCCGCCGAGTCCCTCGCGCAGGAACATCAACACCACCAGCAGGCCGACACCACTGCTGGCGAAGAGCCACAACGGCCGGATATCGGCGGGGATATCGTCGCTGAAGAACTCTGTGCCCTGGAGGAACACTGCTCCGAGGATCGCGCCCGGCACCGACCCGAGACCGCCAATGACCACCATAGTGAGGACTCGGATGCTCTCGGCAGGAGAGAACGAGCCCTGGCCGAGCGCCTGCTGGTGCAGCGTGAACAGACCCCCGGCCAAAGAGGCGTAGAAACCCGAGATGGCAAACGCCATCAGCTTGGTCCGGGTCAGGTTTACGCCGAACGCCTGGGCGTTGTCCTCGTTGTCGCGGGCCGCCCGGAGGACCCGCGCTGTGCGGGTTGCCTCCAGGCGCCCCACAGTCCAGATCACGGCAAGGAGCGCGGCGAGGCACACGTAGTAGAAGGCGTGTTCGCTAGACACGTCAATCCGCCCCAAAAGGGGCAGCCGGGCCACCCGTTCGCCGATGTTGTCGGGAAGGAATGTGAACCGATCCTCGTCGAGGAGAAACGACGCGGTCGCGACCGAGAAGGCGAGTGTGGTCACCGCGAGGAAAAGCCCGCGGATGCGCAGGGCCGGCAGCCCGACGATCACCGACGCGACTGCCCCGACGACCCCGGCCAGCAGCAGAGTGAGGGTTAGGTCCCACTGGTAGTGCACGTTCACCACCGCTGCGGTGGCTGCGCCGATGGCGACGAAGCCCATATGTCCGAGGCTGATCTCTCCGGACCAGCCGGTGAGGATCACCATGCTCACGGCGATGACCCCGTAGATCATGACTGCCGAAGCGAAGTTGATGTCGGTGTCGCCGAGCGCGGTCGGCAGCCACAACAAGACGAGGATCATCGCCAGCTTGGCCAGCCATCCACCCCATAGCACCTCCGGGAGCGAGGCCAGCTTGCGGGGGACTTTCTTCACTGACGCGGTCTCTACCCACGACCCTTCGTCCTGGGCTTCGGCTCGGCCGCGGGCCCGCCGCTGGAACAAGAGCACCACGACGACAATCACGAATAGTGCCGGGTCGATCAGCGCCGCAGTGTCCTCGTTCCAGATGATGGCCGTCTCCAGCACGCCGAGAAACGTGGCGCCGACAAACATCACCGAGTAGTTCTCCATCCGCCCCATCACCGCCACGGCGAGCGCCCGTAGGAGGATCGCGGGTCCAAATGCGGGCCCGAGTGGGAGTCCGAACATTCCCGCCCGCAGCACCATGGCCACGGCGGCCAGGACCGCGACGATGATCCACACCACGTTCTGGGTTCCCCGCACGTCGATGCCCACCAGCGACGCGCGGTCCCGACTCTGGGCACTGGCTCTCACTGCGGTGCCCACACCGGTCCGGTTGAGGAACGCAATGAGGCCGAAGATGGTGACGGGCACGATGATCATCGCCAACAGGTCGTTGACCGTGAAGACAATCGGATCGACCTCGAAGGTGAAGTCGAATGGCGGGTTGAATCTCGGGAAGCGCAGGAGCGCCAATCCGTCCTCGTCGCTGAATAGCGTCGGGATGTAGAAGCCGATGCCGAGCAGCAGCTGGGCGAGCCCGATCGTGGCGACGCTGAGGATGATGCGCGGCGCCTTCCAGAACCGTCGGATCACGAGGAACTCCACCGCCGAGCCCAGTGCCATGGCGACCACGATCGTGATCGGGAGCACCACGAAGTATGGCCAGTCCCAGTCCCTCAGTAGCGACAGGCCAACCGTGGCCGGCACCACGCCCAGGTCGGCCTGGGCGAAGTTGATGATTCCGTTCGTCTTGTAGACGAGCGACAGGCCGAACGCCAGCAGCGCGGTGAGCGAGCCGACCACCACGCCCTGAACGATCACGCCCGGCGGCGTGGGCCAGATGAACTGGAGCGCGCCCAGCGCAGCGCCCCAGATCGCCGCCTGGCGCGCGTGGCGAACAAGAGCGTGTGAGCTCAACAGAATTCCTCCCGGCGCTCTTCGCACTCATCGCTTTCCGGCTCGCCGCGAACGACGAGGACGCATCCGCGGGAGGTGATCGCGCCGTCTTCGCTCACGCCGAAGTCGGCCGCGGCCCAGGCCGACCGGTCGAGGGCGTGCTCGTCTACCGAGAAGAAGTCAGCCCCCGCGAGATCGTCGGTGAACCAGGTGAGGATGTCGCCGTCGAAGTCGTCGTCCTCGTCGGCGGGAAGGAACTCGGCGCTGACGAAGAACTCGCCGTCGGCCCGCTCGTGGGTCCGACCGTGGCGCAGTGTGCCGTGATCGGTGAGACGTTTACCCAGCGTCTCCATTGTGACGGTGAGCGCAACGTCGCACTCGGCAACGTCAATAGAGGGACCCGCGCACGCGGCGAGGATTGGCGCGGCAAGGGCGACGATCACCGGCACCATCAGCTTCGGCGACACGCTCATCGTCCCCGACTGATCGCTAGTCCTGGGACGATCGCCTGATTCCGTGGGCGATCAGAGCTCTCCCGATGCGAGCATGTCGGCGGGGATCTTCATGTCGAGGGCACCGAGGTAGCCGCCGCCGTCGTCGATGGCGTAGTGGACGTCGTAGCCCAGCAGCTCTTGGGCCCGGCGGGGGAGGGTGCGGGCGATGTCGGGCGGGGTGGCCAGGCAGTTGTTCTCCTCCGAGCGCAGCCAGCCCAGCATGTAGCTCAGGTGGAAGGCTGGCCGGTGCTGGTCGGCGGTGGAGTTGGTGCCGGCCCCGTGGATGGTCGAACCCAGGTAGATCAACCGGGAGCCGGCGGGCATCTCAGCGTCGGCGAACTCGTTGGGCTCGGGCTGGCGGTCCATCTCCCAGCGGTGGCTGCCGGGCACCACCCGGGTGGCGCCGATTTCCTTGGTGAAATCGCACAGCGCGGTCACCGACGACAGCTCCATCTCCGGGCTGGGCTGGGGCATGTGTACCCACACATCCTCGTCCCGGTGGGGAAACTGGGCTTGGGCCCCCGGCCCCACCATCAGCATGTGGGCCACGTTTACTTGGATGTCGGCGCAGTTGGGTCCCAGCACCGCGTCGGCGATGTCGAGCATCAGCGGGTGCAACAGCACCTCGGCCACGAAGGTGGGTGATTTGGAGGCCAGCCCGGTGACGTGGCGGGTGTGTTCGCCGAAAAAAGCAGCGATCGCCGGGCTGATGTGAGTCCGGTTGGAGTCGGGCTTCTCCACAAAAGGCATGAGCTCGGCGAGGATCTGATTGATCACCTCGTCGTTGAAGCACTCCTCCACGATCACTGCTCCGTCGGCGTCGAGCACCTCTAGCACGTGTTCGAGAGGCTCGTCGCCCTTTAGATGAACCAGTTCCGCCTGCGATGCCATTCCCCACTGTATTCCAGGCTCTTCTGTCTGCCAGAGCCTGGTCTACGGTGAGGCCATGACTGCATTCGACGATGCCGCGGGCCGGGTGGCCGAAGGCGCCGACCCCCGAGCCGAGGCGGCCGCGTTGGTGGCGGCGATGACCCTGGAAGAGAAGCTGGGTTGCCTCGACGGTGACATACCGTTTTGGCCGGGTCTGGCCGACTTGTCGAGCGGCGGCTACCACAGCCACACCTGGCCGGCAGCCCATGTGGAGCGCCTCGGCATCCCGGGCATCGATTTCGCCGACGGACCCCGGGGCTGTGTGATCGGCCCGGCCACCTGCTTTCCGGTGTCGATGGCCCGGGGGGCCTCGTTCGACCCTGAGTTGGAACAGCGCATCGGCCAGGCCATCGGCACCGAGCTGCGGGCGTCGGGCGCCACGTTCACCGGGGCGGTGTGCATGAACCTGCTGCGCCACCCGGCGTGGGGCCGAGCCCAGGAGACCTACGGCGAAGACCCCTATCAGGTGGGCGAGATGGCGGCGGCATTCACTCGCGGCCTGCAAGACCACGTGATGGCCTGCATGAAGCACTTCGCGGTCAATTCAATGGAAAACGCCCGGTTCAAGGTGGACGTGAGCGCGGATGAACGGGCGCTGCACGAGGTGTACTTGGCCCACTTCAAGCGGGTGGCCGACCAAGGCGTGGCCTCGGTGATGAGCTCCTACAACTCGCTAAACGGCCACTGGTGCGGCCAAAACCACGCCCTGCTCACCGAGACACTGCGGGGAGACTGGGGTTGGGATGGCTTCGTCATCACCGACTTCATCGCTGGCCTGCGCGACCCGGTGGCTTCCGTGCAGGCGGGTTGCAATCTTGAGATGCCGCTCCGCCAGCAGCGGGCTGCGGCGCTGGGTGACGCGGTTGCCTCGGGGGAACTCGACGTCGCAGACGTAGAGGCCCGAGTGGTGGAGACCACGGCCACGCTGTTGCGGTTTGCCTGGGTGTACGACAGCGCGCCCGACCGGTCCGTGATCGGCAGCGCCGAGCACCGGGCCCTGGCTCGCGAGGCAGCGAGCGAATCCATGGTGCTACTTAGCAACGACGGCATCTTGCCGCTCGACGCCGACAGCCTGAGCACGGTTGCGGTGGTAGGCCCGCTGGCCGCAGTACCCAACCTGGGCGACGCCGGATCGAGCAACGTCCCCGAGACGCCTGATCCGGTAACCCTGCTGGCCGGCTTGGCTGCTGCCCTGGACGGAGTCGCGGTGGTGCATAGCGACCGCGACGCCTCGATAACCGCCGATGCCGATGTTGCGGTTGTGGTCGTGGGCTACACCAACCAGGACGAGGGCGAGTTCATGGGGGGCGATCCCGAAGACAGCCCGTTCATGAAGCTGGTTCCGCCCATGGATCACCCTGAGCTGGGGTTTACCGATCCAGATGAGGCTGAGAGCTACATGAACCGCATGGCAGGGGGCGGCGAGGGCAGCATGGGCGACGCCGGGGTCGAAGACAGCGTGTGGGCGATGGGCGGCGACCGCGACTCGCTGCGCCTGTCCCCGGCCGATGAGGAATTGATCGGGGCGGTTCGGGCCGTAAACGAGAACGTAGTGGTGGCGGTGATGGCGGGCAGCGCGGTGGTGTTGCCGTGGCTAACAGACGTCTCCGCCGCCCTCATGGTGTGGTACCCAGGCGTTGAGGGCGGCGCCGCCTTTGCCGACGTGCTGCTGGGCCGGGCCGAGCCGGGCGGGCGCCTTCCGTTCGCCGTGCCTCACGACGAGGCCGACCTGGTGGACTTCGACAAAGACGCCACTGAGTTCACCTATGGGCTGCTCCACGGACAGTGGCATCTCGACGCCAACGGCGTTGCCTCCCACCTGCCATTTGGCCATGGACTGAGCTACACCGAGTTCGCCCTAGTCGAGGCTCGGGTCGACGGTGACCATGCGGTGGCATCGGTGGCCAACACCGGCTCACGGGCCGGGTCGACCGTGGTGCAGGTGTACGGGTCGGTACCCGGCTCGGCCTACGAGCGGGCCCCCAAGCGTCTCTTGGGGTTTGCCAAGGTGCTACTCGAGGCCGGCAGCACAGCCGAGGTAGCAGTGCCGATCAGCTGGCCGGTGCTGGATGTGCGGGTAAACGGGGCCTGGGTGACCGAGGATCGCCCGGTGCAGCTGTCGGTTGGCTTCGACGCCGCCTCAGCCCGGCCGATCTAGGCCAAACGTCGGGGTCAGGCCTTCTGGAGGAGCCAGAGGCCGACCACGCTGTAGAACACCATTACGACGAGCATGGGGCGCTGGGCCCAGGTGGCCTCGCTGGCCTCGCTGGTCTCCACGGCGCGGTCGTGGGCCACCAGCACCGCGGCGATGTGGCCGAGGACGATGGCCAAGAACTGAACCCAGGCGATGACGTCGGTGGAGACTAGGAAGAAGTTCACCGCCCAATCGGCGGTTCCGAACCAGTTGGAGCCGCGGTCGAACGGATTGGAGAGCAGGCGGAGGAAGTTCTGGCCGCCGTCGAGCACCAGCAGCGAGAAGTAGTGGGCCACGGTGTATCCCAACACGATGGGCACCAGGGAGTGGGCATAGCGCCGAGCCACCTCAGTGGCGCTCTGGTCGGTGAACCACCCCACGGCCCGCGATCCCAGGTAGTAGAGCAGCGCCATGATGGCGATGACGATGAACATCCCCGCGGTGTTGATCCCGGTGGCGGTCCAGCCTCGGTGGGTGCCCACCAAATCGGGCCACAGGGTGCTGCCGGCCAGCGAGTCGAACGTGGTGCCGCCCAGCACCACCAGCAGCACCGCCAACAGGTCGATGCGGGGGGCGACGGTGGTGAGCCCCGACAGTGGGGGCCGCAGCCGCACCGCGCCGGTGTCGTCGCGGTATATCGGCGCCATCTTGGCCAGCAGCGAGAACAGCACCCCGAATGCGTCGGCTTGGCGCAGCCAGCGCCGCCCGTACACCGCCGACCCGCCGACCATCCCCACCGTGTAGGCGATCATGGCCCCGCCGACGGCTGAGTTGGTGGTCCCTTCGTGGTAGCAGAGCTCGAAGAACAAGAACCACACCAGCGCCATCACCGACGGCCAGTAGCCGCCGGGAATCTCGCCGGTGTCGTCGAGCTGGGGCAGGCCCAGCTTCCCCGCGGTCCACTCGATGGTCGCGGCGATGGTCTCGAACGGGTTGAGCACCCGCCACACATCGCCGAACAGCGCCGAGACGATCGCCATCCCCACCCACAGCGCCACGTACACCGAGAGCGGTCCGAAGCGCTGGCTCCCTACCTCTGAACCGCTGACGCTGCTGCCCAGGGCCAGCACGAACAGCGCCAGCGACGCCAGCCGGGCCGGAACGGCCACCACGTCGAGCATTCGTCCGAAGGCCAGCCCCAGGCTGCGGCCCGTGGCGGCCGCCGGCAGCCAGGCCCGGTGCCAGAAGAAGCTCAGGCTGATGAAGGTGGCCATCAAGGCGACGGCCGCGCCAATGGCGAACAGGTAGAACGGCAGGGGCAGGTCGCCCCGCGACCCCACCCCGTGGGCCAAAACAGTGCTCAGCATTCCCACTAGGGGATCATCCCACCTGGAGCTCCATCACCAGATCACCGTGGTGGTGGGTCTCCACCTCGAATATGCCGGGGATATTGGCCTCAAAGGTGATGTTCCCCGGCTGGCCGGGGGAAAAGGGAACCACCAGGTCGTAGCCGTGGATGTGGAGCTCGTCGGTGGTGTCGCCGACCACCGTGATGGTGACGGAATCTCGGGCGTCGACCCGGTGGCGCTCCACCCCGCCCACGGGCTTGCCCCCGGCCACCTCCACCTCGATGGTGGTCCCCGCATCAGGAGTAGGCGTGGGCTCCGGAGTCGGAGCAGGGGTCGGCTCAAGGGTGGGAGCGGCCGTCGGATCAGGCGTGGGCAGCGGAGTCGACTCGGGCGTTGGCTCAGGGGTGGGCTGAGACGTAGCCGTCACGGTGGCTTCAGCCGTGGTCGAAGCAGTCATCGTGGCGGTTGCCTCCGGTGTCGCCTCAGTCGTGGATTCGACCGTGGCTTCAGCGGTCGGCGAAGGCAGAACCGTGGTGTCGTCGTCGTTGCCGCAGGCTGCGGCCAGCAAGCTGAGAGCGGCCAGCAGGCCTATTGCATAGGCAATGAGAACCCAGCTGCTCGCCAGCGCCCCATACCCAACGGCCCGTTCCAACCGCACAAACCCAACCTACCCCCGCCGGCCGGGAAAGAGGATGTCGTTTCGTTGCATCCGGCTTGCTGGATATGCTTCTTCTTGTGGAGCTCACCAGGGTGATTGAGACGCGGGCCGGTGTTCGCAGCGGCAAGCCTTGCTTCATCGGCACGCGGATAGCGGTTTACGATGTGCTGGACTATCTGGCTGCGGGAATGACGCCGTCAGAGATAGCTGGCGACTTCCCTGAGTTGAGCGAGCAGCATGTCCTAGCTGCCATTGAGTTTGCTGCGCTGCGCGAGCGGCGTCTTGCGACTCCCGCGTGAGGCTGCTTCTCGACCAGAACCTATCGCGCCGCCTTGTGGAAATGCTGGTGGCTGAGTATCCCGGGAGTAGTCACGTTGCCGAAATCGGACTCGACACCGCAACGGACAACACCATCTGGGAATACGCGCATGATCACGACTTTGTCATCGTTTCGAAAGACTCCGACTTCCGCCAGCTCGCATTCCTACTGGGGCCGCCTCCCAAAGCCATCTGGTTGAGGGTCGGCAACGCTACGACACTCGAAGTTCTTGACGTCCTCCAGCAGCATCGGGATGTGATCACCGAATTTAATGCGAACGACCAGGAAGCCCTGCTAGTCCTTCCGTCTGCGGTCTAGTTGAGCTCCTGTGTCTATAGGGGCGACTGAGATGAATTCCGCAGCACTGATGGGCGCGGCGAAGACAGTTGTCTGGAAGTCGTTCGAAGCGCAGGCTCCTGAGTTAGCCGAGCGGATCCGGTTGCGGTTTGAGAGCCACATTCACGCGGTGCTGGCCACGCTGCGCCGGGATGGGTCGCCTCGGTTGTCGGGGATGGAGGCGCCGATTCGCGACGGGCATCTGTGGTTGGGGATGACGCCGGGCTCGCGCAAGGCGGCGGACCTGCTACGTGACCCGAGGTTCTCGCTTCACAGCTCGCCGGACACCGAGGAATTGCTGCTCGGCGACGCCCGTATCGACGGCCAGGCAGTGGCGGCAACCCCCGAGGAAGTTGACCTGTTCGTGGCCGGTCACCGAACGCCCATCGACAACCCCGACATCATGGCCCTGTTCACCGCCTACATCTCCCGCGCCACGCTGACCCGCGTCGAGGGACGAGAACTGGTGATCGAGACCTGGACCCCGTCCGACGGCCTCCAAGAGCTTCGCCAAAGTTGAGATGGCCTACACTCCACTCGCTGTCAAAACCGGTTGAGCTTCCCGGCCCCTTCGAGGATCTAGCTGGAGTCAGATGCAGAGCGAGACAATCAACAACCACGCAGCGTTCATCTGGTCGGTGGCCGACCTGCTGCGCGGCGTGTACAAGCCGTCGGAGTACGGCCGAGTAATACTTCCGCTGACGGTGCTGCGCAGGCTGGACTGCGTGCTAGAGCCCACCAAAGAGGAAGTGCTGGCCGCGGTGGGGCGACTACCCGACACGCTCCAAAACCGCGATCCGCTCTTGGCCAAGTTCGCCGGCTACCCGTTCTTCAACACCTCCCGACACACCTTTGCGACGTTGCTCGGCGATCCCGACAACGTGGCCGCCAACCTGCGCAACTACATCGCGGGGTTTTCTGAGTCGGCCCGCGACATAGTGGACAAGTTCAATTTCGACGTGCAGATCGACCGGCTCGACGACCGCAACCTGCTGTACCTGGTGGTGTCGAAGTTCGCCGATCTCGACCTGAGTCCCGAGTCAGTGTCCGACCTAGACATGGGCTACCTCTACGAGGAGCTGATCAGGAAGTTCTCCGAGCTCTCGAACGAGACCGCCGGCGAGCACTTCACCCCCCGAGAGGTGATCCGGCTGATGGTGAACCTCTTATTCCGGGAAGACGACGAACTGCTCACCAAGCCCGGCGTGGTGAAGACGCTGCTCGACCCGGCCTGCGGCACCGGCGGGATGCTGTCGGTGGCCGAGGATCATCTGCGCAACCTCAACCCTCAGGCCCGCCTGATGGTGTTCGGCCAGGAGGTGAACGCCGAGACCTACGCCACATGCCGCGCCGACATGCTGATCAAAGGTCAGGAGGCCTCCAACATCAAGTTCGGCAACAGCTTCGACGACGACCAGCACCAAAACGAGCGGTTCGACTACCTGCTGGCCAACCCCCCATTCGGGGTCGAGTGGAAGATGGTGGCCGACAAGGTGAAGGATGAGCACGCCACCCAGGGCTTCGCCGGTCGCTTCGGCGCCGGGCTGCCCCGCATCAACGACGGCAGCTTCCTGTTCTTGCAGCACATGAGCTCGAAGATGAAGCGTGTCGACGAGGGCGGCGCCCGTCTGGCCATCGTGTTCAACGGGTCGCCTCTATTTGCCGGCGGTGCCGGCTCGGGCGAATCGGAGATCCGCCGCTGGATTATCGAGAACGACATGCTCGAAGCGGTCGTCGCCCTCCCCGACCAACTCTTCTACAACACCGGCATCTCCACCTACATCTGGGTGGTAACCAACCGCAAGGCCCCGCAGCGCCGCGGCAAAGTCCAACTAGTAGACGCTCGCGACTTCTACACCAAGATGCGCAAGAACCTCGGCGAAAAGCGTAAAGAGCTTTCGGATTCACAAATAAACGAGATCGCTCGCCTCTACGGAGCGTTCGAGGAGAACTCCCAAGTCAAGATCTTTCCCAACGAGAATTTCGGCTTTCTCCGCATCACCATCGAACGTCCCCTTCGGCTCCGCTGGGAGATTACCGGCGACTCTCTGGACGCCGTCGTCGCAGACAAGAAGATCACCGATCTCGACCACGATAAACGCGAGGCCTTACTTGACCAGCTTCGAGCCCACCAAGGCGAGGTCTACCTCACAGAATCCGACGCCCAGCAAGCCGCACGGGATGCCCTGCTGAAAGCAACCGGCAAAAAACCTGTGGCCATCGTCAAAGCAATCACCGCGGCCCTCGCAATCCGCGATCCTGATGCTCCCGCCGTCACCGACCGAGATGGCATACCCAAACCCGACCCCGACCTACGAGACCAAGAACACGTGCCCTTACCACCGATGGCCGTGACCTTCGAGGCCGATCCAATTGCCCGCCTCCAGACAATTGAGTACAGCTCAGCCATGAGTGACTACCTCGAAGCCGAAGTCCACCCCTATGTCCCCGACGCCTGGCTCGACCCCGGCAAAACCAAGATTGGCTATGAGATTCCCCTGACACGGCATTTTTTCAACTATGTGCCGCCTCGCTCAATGGGTGAAATCGATGGTGAGATCAAGAAGTTGGAAGCAGAAATACAGAGTCTCATGGCAGAGATTGAGGCATGAGCATTATTGCTGAACTCAGCAATCCACAAGAATGGGAACAGGTACCCTTCGGGCGTCTCGTCGTTAGAACTAAGGTTAGTGGTTATCCAGAATTGGACCCGCTATCAGTATTCCTAGATGAAGGTGTAGTACCGCGTTCATCACGAGACGATAATCATAATCGCCTCGGCGAAGACTTAAGCAAGTATCTTCTTGTGGAACCCAACGATATAGTTTTCAATAAGTTGAGAACGTGGCAAGGTGGTCTCGGTGTGTCCATCTATAGAGGTATAGTCAGTCCAGCATATTTTGTTTGTAGGCCGATTCAAGCTGTCGATTCTCGTTTTCTTCACTACTTGCTTCGATCATCTGTCTATTTGCAAGAGTTGACGCGCATTTCCAAATGGATGCCACCGTCACAGTTTGACATTTCTTGGGAGCAGCTACGCTGTCTTCCAATCGTGTTGCCAAGTGTCGACGAGCAACTCCAGATTGTCGACTATCTCGAGGCGGAAACTGCTCGTATCAATACCCTTATCTACAAGAAACGCCGCCTTATTGAGCTTCTTTCAGAACATCTACGTCGTTTCACTATTTTTCATGTAGCAGGCGAAGGATACAAGGACCTTTGGAGTCCAGGACCATATTGGCTTGGTCCTGTACCTCGATCTTGGATGCCTCATAAGATCGCGTGGTATAAGCAAACTGGAAGCGGGACTACTCCGGAGAGTGGCAATTCAAAATACTACGATGACCTTGAGGGAATTCCCTGGGTTACAACATCTGAACTACGTGAAACAAGCATTCGAGAGACTGGTCAGCGAGTCACCGATGAGGCTTGTAGCAAGTATTCTGCCCTCAAAGTGTTTCCACCGGGATCGATCCTGATAGCGATGTACGGAGCAACCGTGGGTCGCCTAGGCGTACTTGAAGTTCCAGCAGTAACAAATCAAGCGTGTTGCGCAATATTTGGAGCGGGTCCATTGGACCAACGCTTTCTCTTTTGGTGGCTTTGGGCACACCGAGAGCAAATTATTTCGATGGCCTACGGTGCCGGTCAACCAAATATCAGCCAGGAAGTAATTCGTGGGCTACGTATTCCGGCTCCCGAAGTGAAGGAACAACAGGAAATAGTGGACCGTATCGAGCGCGAAGCAGATCGAGTTGAGCGTTCAATTGCTAAGTTAACTGAGTTCGTAGAACTCCTGGTAGAACGGCGCCAGGCTCTGATCACGGCGGTGGTCACCGGCGAGATGTCTGTACCGAAGGTATAGGCGTGAGTGTGTTTCCTCTGTTATCTGAACACTTGAGTTCAGCCAGTTTTGATTAGCCGTGTAAATGGGAAAGGATGGTAGCTGCTTTCCTTGATCCATTGCATTCATGTCTATCTTTCAACTCACGTGATCTATCAATAGAGATTTTCGGATCTACTTTTCCGGGTCTTCGCGTTGAAGCTGGGACTGGGGTGATTGTGGGGGTCCGCCACTGAGTCGGGGGCCTCGCCGATTCTTGTGACTGTCAGATAGTCCAAGAGTCAGGAGGCCCCTGGTGGTTGAAGTTAGTTCAGATTTCGGGTTCGGCGCGCTCGGGTTGGAGGTGACCGGCGTCGAAGAGGTGCTCGGCGAAGTGGTGGTGCGGGTGCAGTCCCCCGATGGGCAGCGGGTGTTTTGCGCCGGCTGCGGGCTCAGGGCCCGCTCGAAGGGGCGCCGGGAGGTGGTGCTGAGAGACGCGCCGGGCGGGGACGGCCGCCCGGTGAGGGTGCGGTGGAACAAGCGCGTCTGGGAGTGCCGCAGCCCGCTGTGCGGGTCGGGGTCTTGGACCGAGCGGTCCGAGCTGGCCGGGCCGCGCCGGGTTCTCACTTTTCGGGCGGAGCGGTGGGCTGTGGGCAGGCTGGCAGCTGTGGAGGGGTCGGTGGCGTCGCTGGCCCGCCAGCTCGGTGTCGCCTGGCACACTATGTGGGCGCAGCTCGCCTTGGCCGCCGAGCGGGCTGCGGGCGGCGGCCGGGTCGGGCCGGTGGTCAAGCTGGGCTTCGACGAGACCGTGATGGCCTCGGCCTCGCGGCGCCGCCGACGCCGGTTCATCACCGCCGCGGTCGATGCCGACACCGGGCGGGTCGTCGACGTGTTCGAGGGCCGCGATGCCGCTGACCTGCGTGAATGGGTGTCGCAGCAGGGGCGGGAATGGGTCCGGGCCGTCGAGGTGGTTTGCATCGACCCCCACGAGGGCTACCGCAGCGCCATCAAGTCGCTGCGCGGCGATCGCCTGCGGGCAGGCACCCAGATCGCGGTGGATCCCTTCCACGTTGTCCGACTGGCGAACCAGGCCGTTGACCGTTGCCGCCGCCGCACCCAAAACGACACAACCGGCCACCGGGGCCGCAAAGGCGACCCCCTCTACGGAGCCCGCAAGCTGCTGTTGATGGGCGCAGAGCGCCTCGACGACACCGGCTGGGACCGGCTGCGACAAGCCCTCGACGCGGGCGACCCCTACGACGAAGTCGCCGACTGCTGGGAGGCCAAAGAAAGAGTCCGGGCCGTGTTCAAAACCGGCGACCCCGACCAAGCCGCCACCCGGCTCGACGACGCCATCTCCTGGTGCAAAGCCCCCGAGGCGGCCCCCGAGCTACACCGACTCGCCCGCACCCTCACCAAATGGCGAACCGAGATCAACAACAGCATCGCAACCGGCGCCCACAACGGGCGAACCGAAGCCGCCAACGCAAAAATCAAAGACGTCAAACGCTCCGCCAGAGGCTTCCGCAACTTCGCCAACTACCGGCTCAGAATCCTGCTTGCCGCAGGACGAAAACCAGGCCAAACTTAACCAGTCACAAGAATCAGAACCCGACGTCCCAGCTTCGTCGCGTAGAGCCACTTTAGTACTCCCAAGCCACTTCAGTCGCGAGATAGTCTCGAATCAGGGAGCGGACGACCATTTCGCCATAGTCTTGAAATACGGCGTATCGGTAGACATTATGTTGGACCAAGACCCAACCGTCTACGAGTGGTTCGATGCCAACTACGCGCTGCATCATTCTGCTTCCAACCTCTGGCCAACCTGACCCGAGTGAAATTTCTTCAAATGCGTTTCTCTGATCAACTGTCATTCGAATGACAGGTAGACAATCGACTCGTGAAGGTGGATCGACCAGGGGCTCTCCTAATTCAAAGAATACATGCCCGCGCGCATTTTTCACTATCACACTATGTATACGATTTAGTTCAGGTATCCAAGTTACCTCAGTACCTCCAAAGAGCAGCGGTTGCTCCCTCCGCGACTGCGAGATCCGCTTCCGCACACCAAAACTGCCTTTGACTGAGGTGGCTGTCGAAGGAAGTGGATTTGGGTCTGAATCGACACTACCAGTTAGTACTGCTTCCAAAAATGAGGAAAGGTACTCTTCATCTGGAGAGAACGATGCATTGCAAGCCTTGCAGATGGCGACCTTGTATAAATTGTTGGGCAGTGGGTCAACAAGAAGACACTTGGAAGGAACGTGATCCCTGCTCTTGTTGCGGGAATTGAGACCTGCTCTACAATGAATGCACGCATCACGGTTTCGCACATCGCTGTAGTCTGTTATTTGTTTCATGTGATGCATCTCCTGGCCGGCGAACTCCACCGGAGGTTGATTATGATCGGTGATGAAGGCCGGTGATCAGGCGAGGACCGGCCCGCGGAGGCTTTTAGGATGACATATTCTTGGGTGTCTTGAGAAACACGTTTGTACCGCCCGCGCGGGACCACTGCAGTCTGGCGGCAGAGACGGGATGTTCAATATCCCCGGTATAGTTGGCCTGTGGAAGGGTCCGCATTGCGTCTTGATAAGGAATTGGGTACATGGGATCCGGCCTGGCCGGATGCTGATGTAGTGGTTCTCCCCGGGCTCCCGGGGTGGAGCCAGTCAGCTGATGATCGCGTGCAGAATCCGTATCCGGACACGACATTGAACATGGTGAAGATCCTCCGCTCCAATGGCCATACCGTTGAGCACGCCTTCGAACGCAGCAAACGACAAGAGATTTCGCTCAATGCGGCCGAGTGCTGGGTACCAGTTCTGGTTTTTGCCAATGACGTTGGAGTAGAGACTTGCGTTCAGTTGCTCGTGCATGCGATCCGCCAGATCGTGGGAGCGTCGCAGCCATCGCAGACGAAACTGCACGTGCGGTTCGGTCGCCAGGGTCCAGACGGCACCGTCGAGTATTTCGAGGGTCACGGAGACGGCGACAAAGTCCTTGAAGCGATCCGCTGCTTCGGTGACGGCGAAAGCAGGTGACGGAATTGGCCATGATCCCTGTTCCCACTGCACGTGATACCACAGCGCACATTTCAGGCGTTGCCGTCTTGTACGGCCCAGGGACCTTTCGCACCACACGCAACGCCGACGTGCAAAAGGGACAAGGAAAGTTGCAGGAAGGGTCGCGGACAGTTCAAGAGGCAATCGAACTGCTTGATTCTGTGCATTTGCCAGGAGAGCCCGAGCGGCGGGCGCGTAATGGTCTGGGCATCCTACGGTCTGCTGTCGACTGGCTTGAAGATTCCGACCATTTTGACCATGCACACAAGGTCCTTGACGATGCTGGCCGCCTAGTGCGAACCACTTTCGGGTGCAAACTGACGTTCGAGCCAGGTAAGGGCTACAGCCAGACATGCCCGGTTGCCCTTGCTCACAACAGGGTGGGAAACAGCACCGGATCCATCATTGAAGAATCAGAGTGCTCGATCTGTCAGGAGGACCCCGAAGACTGCGATCACATAGCTGGGCAAGTCTACGGGGACGAGGTTTGCGGACGCGTGACCACAAAGGCAGATCTGTTGGAAGTCTCCCTCGTGAGCCGACCAAAGCAACCAGACGCCCGTATCGATTCAGTGTCCATAATCCGTGATGAACTCGAAAGAGAACTGGGCTCGGAATTCCGCTACGGCATGCCCGTGTCATGCGACAAGTGCCTTCAGGAGTGCAACGGCATGGTCGATGCGCTGTAGCCCCGCTAGGCCCCTAGTTATCCAGGAACCCTGCAATCCGCGGTCTCCAGCGATGGTTGTCACATGGCAGAATTCAATGCGCGGCCTGCGCCACCCGCCGCGCCCTGACCATGTTTTGCAACTCTTGCAAACTGGTCGTACTGCGTCATCGCATTCGCGTCAGCCTGCTGGGTCTGCGGCCCTTTGAATTCGGCAGTCGTTCAGACCGGTGCGGGGTAGCCTGCACCGCCAGATGTCTAGTCAATCCCCTCCCGCCTTTGGTTCCTTGGGCAATGTGAAGCGTGCTGGTGGTGTCTTGCGCCGCGCACAGACTGGGCAGGGTCAGTTGCCTTCTCTTGAGGAGGTCCGCAACGCCCGTGAGGTTGTCGAGGCTTACCGGTCTGCTCATGCCGTACCGATGCACTCTGCATACATGGGGCTGCGGTCATGCCTCATAACCGAAGGTCTCGATCTCGACCTTTCCCGGCGACTGAAGAGACTGCCCACCATTGAGGACAAGCTCAGGCGGCTCCCCTTGATGGATCTGTCAAGCATGCAGGACGTCGGCGGCTGCCGGGCGGTGCTCAACTCCCAAGAAGAGGTTCAGCGGGTTGTGGCCCGCTTCGTCGCCAACAGCCTCAAGCGCAACAAGAAGCCTGACAAGATCAAGGACTACGTGGTTCAGCCTCAAGACTCGGGCTATAGGGCCATCCACATTTACACGAGGTACCACGGCCGGCGAATCGAGGTGCAGCTCCGCACCCGTGAACAACACAGCTGGGCCAAGATCGTGGAATCTCTGACCAGCAATACCGGTATCGATTTCAAAAGTGGCGATGGTCCTGATGAAGTTCACGACCTGTTGAGGAACCTGTCTGAGCTTGGGTCGCTGCGAGTGCCCGGCCAGCCTCCATCCGAGGCCATGATGGATATTCTCACCCGGCTGGCTATGATTTCAGCACTCAGCCTGTTAATCAGGTCTGTTGATCAAGGAGTCGGGGAGGACTGATGGGAGAGCGCAAGACTATTGACTTCCTTATCGCCTTCGACCATGACGCGAGGAAGCAGATCAGCCTCGAGGAGTTTCGCAATACTGCTCGAGCCCTCAAGGCATACAGCGAGCGCGAGGAGCAGTACCGGGACAACCCTCGTGTGGAGGTCGTCCTACTTGGTGCTGAATCCATAGACGTCATCAAGGTCACCCACTCCAACTACTTCGAAGACACCGCCGATGCCTTAGGCAACCTGCTCGTGAGCTTGGGACTAGAGCCGAATCCGGTTCCCAGCCCCTGACCTTGCCATCAGACCTTCGTTGTGAGCATCTGCTCCACAGGGAGGGACGCATGAGAGATCAGGTGCGGATTCATCCGCACTCCAACCCAAAGGCTCTCGGCACACGTTGGTAGGCCGAAAGCGACTATGGCTTCACAGGCAGAGCCGACAAACTCAACGATCTGGTTGAAGTGAACCTCTCCGGGTTTCACGCAGGCTGTTTGTTGTGAGTCTCTGCCTGGCGGTGTGAGTGTTGTTGACGGTAGTGGAGTTCCTCGGCTTCGGCTGGTGGGATCCGGCCGGGGTTGTGGTGGTGGAGGCGCCGGTTGTTGAACCAGTCGACCCATTCCAGGGTGGCGAGCTCTAGGTCGTCGAGGCCCCGCCAGGGGCCGCGGTGGCGGACGAGCTCGGTCTTGTAGAGGCCGATGATCGTCTCGGCCAGCGCGTTGTCGTAGCTGTCGCCGCGGGACCCCACCGACGCGACGGCGGCGTTGGCGGCGAGGCGCTCGCTGTAGCGGATCGACAGATATTGGCCGCCGCGGTCGCTGTGATGGATCACCCCGGCGACGCTGCGGCCGGCGCGGTCGCGTTCCCAGATGGCCTGCTCGAGGGCGTGCAGCGCCAAGTCGCTTCGCAGCGACCTCGAGGCCTGCCAGCCCACGATGCGGCGGCTGTAGGCATCGGTGACGAAGGCCACATACACGAATCCCGACCAGGTGCGCACGTAGGTGATGTCCGCAACCCACAGCCGGTTCGGGGCCGGCGCCGTGAACCGGCGCTCGACTAGGTCCCGGGGCCGCTCAGCGGCTGTGCCGGCGACGGTGGTGCGCCTCGGCTTGCCCCGCGTCACGCCGCGAAGGCCCAGGTCGCGCATCAGCCGCTCCACGGTGCAGCGCGCCACCCGATGCCCCTCGCGGTTGAGCTGGGCCCACACCTTGGGCACCCCATACACCCCGAAGTTCTCCGCGTGCACCCGGGCGATCTCGACTTTGAGGGTGTCATCTCGCTTCGAGCGCGCCGACGCCGGCCGGCGCTTGGCGGACCAATACGTCGACGGGGCGAACTGCAGCGCCCTGCAGATCGGCTCGACCCCGAAACGGTCCCGGTGCGCGTCGATGTAGGCCGTCATCGTGTCCGGCCGTCGAGCTCGGCCGCGAAGAAAGCCGAAGCCGACTTCAATATCTCATTGGCCCGGCGCAGCTCCCGGTTCTCGCGCTCAAGGCGCTTGAGCCTCTCACGCTCATCGCTGGTCAACCCCGGCCGGCGCCCCGCATCGATCTCCATCCGGCGCACCCACTTGCGCACCGTCTCAGGCGTCGGCCCCAGCTTCTCAGCCACCGACGAGATCGCCTCCCACTGCGAACCGCAGTCCCGCTGGGCCTCGAACACCATCCGCACCGCGCGCTCGCGCATCTCATCCGGGTATTTCCCCCGGCGTCGCTGCTCTGTCATGGCTCCATCCTCTCAAGGGTTGGAGTGGTGTGCCCTGTGTTTCGCGCGGTCAGCTTGCTTGATTTCGAGCTGTTGTGGTGGCGTGGCGGATCTCGTATTCGACGGGCGTGACCATGCCGAGTGATGAGTGCCGCCGTTGCCGGTTGTGGAAGATTTCAAGATACTCGAAAATCGCGTTGGAGAGCTCCAGGCGGGTTCTCCATCGGCGGCGGTTGAGCAGCTCGACTTGCATGCGGGCCCAGAACGATTCGATGACGGCGTTATCGAAGCAGTCCCCGATTGAGCCCATCGACACAGCAAGCCCGGCGTCTCGGGCCCGCTGGGTGAAGGCCCAGGAAGTGAATTGCGTTCCGTGGTCGGAGTGGATCGTCGATCCGCTGGGTTGGCGATTCTCGATGGCCATGGCCAACGCGTTGGTGGCCAGCGACGCTTGGGGGCGAGAGTCGATGGACCAGCCGACAACGCGGCGGCTGAACACGTCGAGCACGACTGCGCAGTAGACCTTTCCCTCTCGGGTTGGGTGCTCGGTTATGTCGGTGACCCACAGCTGGTCGGGGCCGTCGCGGCGGAACCGGCGATCGACGAGGTCACCGGCGGAGGGCAGGTTCGGGATCTTGTGGTACCGGGGCCGGCCCGGCAGACCGGCAAGGCCGTTTCGGCGCATGACCAGCTCAACGGTGCAGCGAGCCACCACCAGGCCGCGCCCGTGAACAAGCTCGGCGTGGACGCGCCGAGACCCGTAGGTGCCGCGGGACTGTTGGTGCACCTCCCCGATGACCTCCAACAGCATCGCGTGGCGCACCGCACGCGCTGACAAAGATCGCCTGCGCCACGCGTAATAGCCCGACACCGATACCTCCAGGATCCGACAGACGACCTCGACGGGGAACCCGTCGTCTACGATCGCGGCGACGACCCCGAAACGCCTTTTGGGTCCGACTGCTCCTTCAACAGCTCATAGGCCCGCTTGGTGATCGCCAGCTCAGTCTCGAGTTCTCTTATGCGCTTGCGGGCCGCGGCCAGCTCCGCTGACTCCGCAGTGCTGACCCCAGGCCTGAGACCGCGGTCCACTAGATCCTGGTTGCGCCAGCTGTAGATCGTCTGACCAGACACACCCAACTGGGCTGCGATCTCAGCGACCGGCCTCCCCTCCTCGACAAGGTCCAAGACCTTGCGCCGAAACTCCGACGGATAACTCCTCGGCATGATGACCTCCTAATGGTCGACATGCCCGAAAGTCAACCAACCCGACCGCGCGAAACCCGGTACACACCAGAGCCTGCGCAACACCCGGTGAGGTTCAGCGCTCGTCCGCGCGCTGAATAGCCCGTGCCCCGACTGCGGTCTTACACCGCCCGCAGGCCGCCCCCCCTTTGGCTGCGCCGCACCCGCTGTCCCAGATGCGCCGTCTAGAATGAGGTGGATGGGCGCCCAACCCGACTACGACAAGGCCATCAACCACCTTCAAAATGCGGCTCAGGAGATCACCTCTGACTCTGACCACTGGGGATCGAGGACGCCCGGCACCGCCAAGCCCTGGACCCTGTTAGACCAAGCCCGCGCCGAGATCGCTAACGCGATCATCACCGTAAGCCAGTTGAAACACAGCGGCTGACCCCACGATAGATAAACACGGCCTAGTGAGTATCCCCCCTTTTCTATTAATGACATGGTTATCTCCTACTTGAGATGACCAGCCATAAGGGGAATGCTCACAAAAGGGCATCGTGCTAATGGAACTGGGTGCCAGATTGCTGCGACTGCCTTTGAGGTGCAAGGAAGCATTCGAAGATCTCTGAGATGCTTTCCTCGGCTTGTAGCATTACGAAGAGTTTGTGATCCGAGCCTTCGCCGATGACGATCCAGTTCCCTAAGGCGTGCTGGGACGCCTTTTGGTGTGAGTACTCGCGAGCGGAACGTCTAACGGTTGCCTGGGGATTACGGTGGTCAGCTAATAGCGTGATGCCTAGACGGCCATCAAATATTTGAGTCGTGTCCGACCATCCCTCTGAACGGGCCCTTGAACGAATGCGCTCGACACCATCGGCCCATAAGCTCTTCGACTCATCGTCGCCGTCCAGAAGTGCGATCGAAGCAATCAGCCAGTTCGCAGGCCTTTCCTTAGCAAGACGGCCAAGAAGCAGATCTAGCGATTCAGGGATGGCCTGCCTAGGCTTAGGCACCGGATTCTCTGTGTGAATTCCTTGCCGCGTGTAGTACCAGGCATCAATGTCTTTCGTATAACTCATCAGCCGAAGTTCTGTGAGCGGATCGTCACCCTCAAAGAATGAGTCAAAGAAGAGTCCCTCGAAGATGTAGTTGCCTACCCAGTCCAATTCGTCATGGGTCCCGACTCTGCCGTCACGCTCAAGACGCTGACGATGAATCAGGTAGTGGGCCAAAGATGCGCCATCGAGCAGATCTACCACAGCCATGAGATCGGTCAGCGAAAGGATCCACGGGATTGAACGATCGGTCGGCAGAACCTGGAGACCTTGCAACTCGTGTGCCTGCGTCGCCCAAGTGGTCACTTCATCCAGAGTGACGATCGCCTCGAATTGCAGCGGCAGAGAAAGCGCTCGGCAGGCGTCATCAGCGAAACCCAACGCCGAAGGAGCGTCCTGCTCAAGTGCCCGTGCGAGCCGAGAGTGCTGTTCCGCCGCCTCGCCGATGAGCTTGCCAAGCTCGTCGAGCATGCGTCTAGGAGCACCCCTCCTAACAGGTGCCGTGATGCGGCCAGACTTGCATTGGACCCGCACTGCCATGTCGCCCCAATCCACCAGCGCGTCAAGATCGCTTTGGTCGACATCGGAACTCCACTCAAGACCGGTCCAAGAGCATGAGCCCGGGAACGCATCGGCGAGGAGCCTCGTGGCTTCTTCCTCGACAAACCTCCCCCGATGATGGACGTACTTCTCCCAAGCGCCCCCATTTATGCTGAGCAGATCCTCCATCCTTGGCCGAATCGCGTCGAGCATTGTGTGCGGTACCGGAATCAGATACCCGTCCTCGACCCTCAACACAGGCTTAGACGTCAGCGGATGAGCCCCCGATGGCAATTCGTGGTGTTCTGGGTCGAAATCAGATTGCTCGCAGACAAAGCCCTCCAAGAATGATTCCACTATCTGAGGAGAGAGATCGATCACGTCAGCGACCTCCTCTGCGGTGAACATGGCAAGCGAGCGAGAGTCAATAAAGATCCATGACTGAACCAAGGCTGCGACGTGGACCTTTGCTTCACTCGGCGGAAGCTCCAACACCCAGTCGGGGAAAATGTCACTAGTGCCGGACCTCCTGGCACGCTTGAGCTCGCGAATCATCTCCTTGTGAAACTCCGCCCCCTGAACTATCCGCTCTTTGCATCGACCTGCAATCAACTCTGTTGCCCCGGCATAGATGGCCAACGCATCAGAGGCCGTGAACCCGAGCACTCGCTTGCAGAGTTCATCGAGGGGTGTGAAACAGCCGGTGATCACTCGCTCAAGGTGCTCGGCGTAGCCGGTGCCACGGACCCACAAAGAGTTCATTCGCTCCCTGAGCTGAAAGTCAGTCATCGGTTCACTCTGAGAGTCACGCTCATTGAGAGCTTGGAAAACCAAGAGCATCTTGGAGTCAGAGAAGAGCGAACGGACAAGTTCGATTGCTTCACGGGTCAGCTGCGAGGCGTCTACTGGATCAACCGTGGGAGGTGCTTCCACGCCGACTGCCAACGCTTGGAGCGCTAGATACTCAATGTGACTAGGTAACCGATCGTCCTCCCCCTCACAGTAGGTATTCGGATCGAAGTTGAGGTATATCAGCGAAGCCCGAGCTACGAGATCAGCCGGATCGACGGCCTCCAAGATCTCAACCAACTTTTGTCGATTCGCAGAGACTCGCTCCTCGATGTCTGGCTGGCTGGCAAGAACCGAGTCCCGGAACTCGGCATGCTCCTCGGGACTAGCGTCGTTTGTGATTTGGACGAATCGCCCCTGTCGGGCGATATAACCCGTAGGTAGAGCCAGAAAGTCGCCGTTGCGCGGTCGGGTCGCCTGCTGACGTGCCATCTTCTTCCGTTTCCGCTGCTTCTTCGACGCCATAACTTCCTCGCACCCAGTCTGGCCTGCCTATTCGTCAAAACAGAGGTGATTTTTTGCCTCTGGCGTTGCAGGGGGTCATCGAAATTGCAGGAGGCCATCTGACATTTGCGCGAAAGGACGATGATGTGGACTAGGTGAGGGCTAGCCAAGTGACTAGGTGGACGTCCTCTGGTCTGATCTCGGGTAGGGGGGTGGGGGGATCGTAGGGCTGTAGGCCTAGGTGGTGGATGGTGTTGAGGATGTTTTGGGCTTGTTGGGTGGGGTCGTCGGTGTCCTTGATGGCGGCTTGGAGGGTTCTGATGGTGCGTTCGGGGTAGGGGGCGTTGATGGTATCGATGGCCCGGTCGAGGTCTTCTTGGGTGAGGTCGGGGGGTGGGTGCTCTCGGAGGATGCCGGCGGCGCGGCGGAGGCGGGGTGGGATTTTGGGTTCGAGGTTGGCTTTGTCGGACATAGTGTTCCATTGGGCCACAATGTCGTCTCGTGCTGTTTCCCAAGCAGTGAAAGCACCTTGGATAGTGGCGTCGTCCAATTGGCGGTCGGTGCCGAAGCCATCTGGGGGGCGGGCTTTGTGGAGGCAGGCCAGGGTTTCGTCGACCACGGAACTGTCCGCATCGGAACTGGCTTCGACGAAGCGGAATAGGGGTCTGTTGTGGTCGCCTACTCGGGCGCAGAAGATGTAGCCGGGGCGGCCATCGGGGCTTGCCACGGCCATGCCTGAGCCGGAGCCCCAGGGGAGGGACTTTAACTGGCGGGCCAGGTCGGAGTCTTCCAGGGCTCGGCGCAGCTCTTGGCGGAACTCCTCGCCCGACAGCACGCCTCGGGCGGTGCCGCCTCGTTCGAACAGCTCGGCGTCTTCGTTGCGGAGGCGGTCGATCTCGTCTCGTGTCTCGGTGAAGTTGAGCTCGATTTGGGCCTCTTGTCCGGGCATTATCTCGCCAACTCCGATGCTGGCGGCGGCCTGGGCGATCTTCATGTGCAGTCGCTCTTCGAGACCGAGCAGGTCGTCGAGGCGGTCGTCGGGGAACACGCAGCGCAGGAACACCTCGGTGTGGTGAGAGCCGATGCGGTCGATGCGGCCGTGACGCTGCACTAGCCGCATCGGGTTCCAAGGCAGATCGTAGTTGATGATGTGCCGGGCCTGCTGGAGGTTCACCCCCTCGGCCAGCACGTCAGTGGCCACCACGATGTCGAACAGGTCGTCATCGGCCCCCTCGGGGGCATCGGTGGTTTTGGGGGCGAACCCCCACAGCACTTGCTCCTTGCTCCTCGAACCGGAGTTGCCGGCCAGGGAGGCGATGCGACCGCGATAGGGAGCCAGACGCTCGTCGGCATCGGAGGTCGCCACCAGGTGTTCGAACACCCAATCGACGGTGTCGGCAAAATAGCTGAAGATCAGCACCTTGCCCCGGTCGCGCACATCGTTAGTCCCGATCCCCTCAGCGGCGGCCTCGGCGGCGATCTGGGCTAGCTCTTCAACCAAGGCAGTCAGGTTGGGATCGTCGCGACTGGTGACGGTGCGGGCCTCGGCGGCGAACGACCTCAGCAGGCGACGATCTCGGTCCACGTACTCTCGGAGATGTTCGAGGTCGTACTCGGCAGCGTCATCGGACACCCCGACGATGCCTCCTAGGAAGGTGTCGACCTGGTCTTCGTCCATCTCGTCGGAGTCCGTTGCGATCCAGTCGGCCAGGGCGTCACCAGTTGCTACTCGGCCATTGTCGAGCAGCGACAAGAAGGCATCGTGGCTTTTGGCCATACGCTCGCAGGTCTCAGCGAAGGCATATGGCGAAGACTCGAACCGCTTCAGCAATCCAGAACGCAGCAGCCCGGCGAGCTGTTTCTCGTAAGCATCTTCCTCGCTGTCCAAGCGGAACTGCGACGGTGAGTAGCGGGCCATCGTGAGGACGCCGGGATCTTCGACGCCGGCATCGGGATCAAGCGCGTGGGCGAACCGGTCGAAGAAGCCCGGCATCACCTCGTCGAGGTTGTAGTCCACCTTGTGGACCCGGGGCGTGGGGAAGACGATCTGCTGTTCCTGACCTCCTACCTTGATGGTGTCGTTGGGGTAGAACCGCTTGACGAACGACCGCGTGCGGCGCACCGCCACCGCGTCCAACACATCGAACAGGTGCTCTGGAGTGAGGTCGTCGGGATTGAGAGCCATCGCATTGGCGAAGTGGTCGCGCAGCGATCGGATGCCGGCATCGGCGAAGACAGCATCGTTGCGCAAGAAGTAGCCCAGCAGGTGATACAAGTCCCACAGGCTGTTGTTCACCGGAGTGGCGGTGAGCATCACCAACTCCTTGGGCGGCGAACCGGCCAACAGCTGGCGTAGTGCATGGGCTCGCTGAGTGGCGGGGTTGCGGAGGTTGTGGGCCTCGTCGATCACCACCATGGCGTATTCGTTGATGGCAGCTCTCAGCCTTATGGCAGTTGAGTGCTCGGGGTTCAGACGGCTGTCGGCCATCAGTTCCTCGTAGGACACAAGCTCCACCGCCAACAGGTGCTCATGAATGAACGCACGCCACGGGCCATCACGCAGCGTGGCCGGGGTGATCACCAACACCCGCTGGCGGCGATCCTGCACCGCCACCCGGATTAACTCCCCGGCCAAGAACGTCTTCCCCAGGCCGACCTCATCGGCAATCAGCACCCCGTTGCGCTCATCCAAGATGCGCCGGGCCCGCCACAGGCCGTCGGATTGGAAGGAAGTGAGGTGGATCTGGGGTGCACCCTCAGCCGCGGCCTCAGCCTCCAACTCCTCGCCGTAGAACTCCCACAACATCCGCAGATACACGAGCTGGGGAGAGTGAGGCTCGAACCGGGCCTCGAACAGCGAGGCCAAGTCGTATTCCTCGGCCTCGGCCCACAGCTCCTCAAACCAGTCGCGCACCTGGGCCACCACATGGGGAGAGTAATTGCCCAGGTTCAGCTCCAAGTTGGTGGCCAACCCTGCATAGGTGAAGTTGGACGAACCGGCCACCACCCCGTGGGAGCGGTCCCCCACCAAGAAGGCCTTGCCATGCAAGAACTGCCCTTCCAAGCGGCGCACTTGAACATTCCCCGAGCGCAGCCACTTCACCAGCCGGCGAGTGGAGGCATCAACCTCAAACGTGAAGCCCAAGTGGTCTCGCTCAACCACAAGGTTCTGCTCATGGCCCTCAAGCGCCTGGCGCAGCCGAGCCCGGATGGCCCGCTGTGGATTGGCCGATTCAGTCCGCAGCGCCCGCCGACGGCTCTCCGGAGGGGTCGGCTCCGCTCCCAGCAACAGCCGCACGCCAGTGACCTGATCCAGCGAATCGGCCAGCAGCGAGTACCCGCCCACATTGAAATAGGCAGTGGCAACGTCCAAGCAGGCCCCGCCCACAAACCCTGTTGCAGCATGGGAAATAAACCCATTCAGCGCCCCCGCCACCGTGTCCTGGCCTCGGTTAACGGCCAACTCCGGCTTTTCAACTGCGGTCATGCAGCTTCCTCAAATGGGCGAGGACGGCGGCGTGGCGGTCGGAGTAGTCGACGGTTTCGCTGAAGGTTTCGTAGACCACGGCTAAGTCGTCTTCGTCGAGGCCGTATAGGAGGGCGACGCAGGCGTCGAGTTCGCAGATGAGGTCTTGTTTGACCGCCTCGTCATTGGCCGACCCCACCGGCACTCCTACCTCCGCCGCCCATTCCGCAAACCGCTCGTCCACCGCAGCGAGGCGGCCGGCGATTTCGACGACTCGGTCTCGGATGGGATCTCCTTCGCCAGGGTCAGGAATCGACAGCTGATTGAATTGCCCGAATGACATAACCAATTCGATGGTGCGCCGAGACTGCCAATCACAAGGCATAGAACTCAGTACCCCCAGCACGTAGGTTTCATCCGCCACGGTTCCTTCGATCTGAAGCAAGTACGGGGCTTTGTGCACTAGGACTCGGTGGCCTGGAATTAGGGCAGAGATGAGTGTGCGTGTATCTGTCGATCGGGCAACATCCCTGAATACGATCCGGGGATTCAAGCAGGGCAGCGTTGCAGGGTCATCAGCAACTGATTCGTCCTGCTCAGCAAATGCCGACGTCCGGGTGCGGCGTTGCGACAGCCGCTTCTCCTGAAGATGGGCGATCATGCTCTGCCCATCCGCGCTGTCGTAGTAGACACCTGTGTCCGGCTCCCAGAGATTGAACGAGGTGCCCTTGTAGACAGGCCAGATCTTGTCGAACTCAGACGCGGCATCGTCAGGTCCATGAGTTCCCGATTCGGCGGAAGCAGGTGAGGACGGCGTCGCGTCGTTCATCCCAGTTTCCCGGACGTCCGAATGTGTCGTACACCACCGTGATGTCGTCCTCGTCCAAGCCGTAGAGGTAGGCGACACAGGCGTCTAACTCGGCTAGCAGCCA
>Ga0209022_1000171_pt1 | contig 87546 bp, 50 predicted proteins | sample PinacodermPK_FD_187300 | JGI IMG/M metagenome (GOLD analysis project Ga0209022, IMG submission 187300) | Host-associated microbial community of the marine sponge Aplysina aerophoba from Gulf of Piran - sponge pinacoderm, lysed by proteinase... | ecosystem: Host-associated > Porifera > Sponge >... | reverse complement strand
GCGTGCCCGGGGTGGGGCCTAAAACAGCGGCAAGCCTTATCAATGAATTTGGCAGTTTGGATAAACTACTAGTCAGAGTTGATGAAGTCAAACGCCCTAAAATTCGCGATGCAATTAAGGATAGTGCCGAACTTATCCCAGTTTTTAAAAAAATAGTGGAACTTGACCAAAACGTACCGATGAATTGGACGTTAGAAGATCTTAAGAAAAGTGACCCCGACCCTGAGCCGCTTTTTGAATTCCTTAAGAAGCAAGAATTCCGGAACTTGGTCAAGCGTGCCGCTGAATTCCTTATTGTTACTCCTCCTGAATTAGCTGATATTGATGCTAATGTATCACTTACAGGAGGTTTAGATGCACAATCAAGACCTTTCAATAGTGACGATTGCCAATTCATTAATACAAAAGAAGACTTCATAACTTTGTCGGAGCGAGCATACGAAAGGGGTCATATAGCACTATCTATTGTAACCACCTCTCAAGACGAGGCAAGAGCAGAATTAGTTGGAATTGGGTGTGCCATTGATCCTCAAGAAACCTACTATATCCCTATTGTTGAGGCGCCTGAACCCCAGGGTTTTATTGAACAACCTGTGCATGAAACTTCTGGTTTTAAATCGAAAGAGGCCCTTAAACTTCTTAAGCCAATACTTAAGGACCAATCAATTCGCAAGGTTGGATACAACCTTAAACTTTTAGTCAAAATTTTGCTCAGAAATGAAACGAGAATACGATCAGTTGACGATATTCAGCTTATGCAATTTGTCATTGAAGAAGGTAACCATAAGTTTGACTTAATTCAGCTTGCTAATACTCATTTTGGACTCACTACTCCCAATCTTAAAAAGGTTCTCAAAGATAATAAGGGTAAGCGCAAGAAAATCAGTTTCCAGCAACTTCCAAGTTCTGAAGCCGCCAAATTTCTTTCGATTAACGCGGATATCATTATAAGATTATGGCTAATCAATCAGTCCCAGCTGAATAGAAACCGAGTTGCCACTGTTTACGAAACGCTTGAAAAGCCCCTGATCCCAATCCTTGCCCAAGCAGAAGAAAAAGGCATTTTAGTTGATCCCAACCTTCTAAAAAAACTATCTTCAGAATTTGGTCAAGAATTACAAAAACTTGAATCAAAGATTTATCAAGAAGCCGGGGAAGAGTTTAATATTGCTAGCACACAACAACTGGGAATTATTCTATTTGAAAAGAATGGTATCCCAGCCGGAAAGGCGAAGACGAGCAATGGATATAAAACTAGTGTTAACATTCTTGAGGAGTTAGCCGAGAACCACACTCTGCCCCGATTGATATTGGATTGGCGACATGTAGCAAAGCTAAAATCAACCTACACAGACTCCCTCCAAAAAGCTATTCTCCCCGATACTAAACGGGTGCATACGACTTACCGACTTGATGGTGCAAATACAGGGCGCCTGTCTTCAATTAATCCTAATTTACAAAATATACCCATCCGGACACCTGAAGGTAAACGCATCAGGGAAGCCTTCATCGCCAAAGAGGGTTATGTACTTGTATCACTGGATTACAGCCAGATTGAGCTCAGAATTTTAGCCCACATTGCTCATGTGAAGGCAATGCGCAAGGCTTTCCAGAATAACTTGGACATTCATCGGGCGACGGCAAGTGAAATGTTTTCAGTGCCATTAGCAGACGTCAGTTCTGAGTTACGCCGGAAGGCTAAGGCAATTAACTTTGGAATCATCTATGGGATTTCGGCCTTTGGGTTGGCTCGCAATCTACAAATTGAGCGTAGTGAAGCAAGTAATTTCATTAAAAGCTATTTTGAGCGGTACCCAGAAATCAAAGGTTACATGGAAAAAACAGTTGAAGAAGCGAAAGCTAAAAAGCATGTCAAAACTCTTTTTGGCCGAAAAATTGGGACTCCCAAGATTGATAGTAAGGGCCCTATGGCTGCCTTTGCTCGCAGAGCCGCCATCAATGCTCCCATTCAAGGTTCTGCAGCCGATATAATTAGGCGTGCCATGGTTCAAGTTCCTGATGCCATAAGGGGACTTCCCGCTGACCTCTTATTGCAAATTCATGATGAGTTGCTGTTTGAAGTTCGGGAGGACGCTGTTCCTGACCTCATTGCAACTGCCAAAAAGATTATGGAAAGTGCCGACTTACCAGTAATTCAAATCCAACCTCGATTAGTGGTTGATGCCGGTCAAGGTAAAAATTGGTCCGAAGCTCATTAGATGAAATGGTTTCAGCATCGCGCGTGTACCATCATTCTATAATTGGGAATTTCTTGGCTTATATGCTCTGAAAAGCAAAGTCATAATTATGTTCTGGACACAATAATACGAAATTGGTGGTTATTGTGATACGAGTTAATATTGTTCGTTCTTTCGAAAATAGAGCAAGAGGTAAAATCCTACCGAAACAAGCATGATGTGAAGCTGGAAATTGATGTTTCCTCGCCATAAAGGTTATGATGCTTCCATTCCTAACAGTGATGGATTTCTAACACTATGAGAGACATGACATCACTTATTGTTAAATCATTTCACTTATTTTGTTGAAGTCATCGAAAAGAGTTGCATTTGGTTAATCAATGAGATAGTATGGTTCCATCAAAGGATGGAATAACGAATATCATCCAACGTAGAGATTATCTGAATTAATCTCTCTATTCAGGTGGGGTGAATAGTGAAGCCTGTCAAACCTCACGAGACGCATTTATAATCACATTAAAATGGTTTGACTATGATGTATGCTATCGTTCCTTGTATCGGTTCACTTAAGGATTGTATTGAACGAATGAGAATGACGCACCCTCATCTTTGTAGACCACCTTCTTTGTGGGGAATCTTGGCGTGGTCCAAGAGCAATTGAGGATTTGTCGCCGATGAAATTGGTGTGACAGATAATAAGGTTTATGAAGATCCTGTCGGAACAGCAATGGCATATTTAAAGCACATTCAGTGTATGCCTCCCATGACTAATAGAGAGGAAAACTAATGACGGAACAGAATTTGCCAAAAGCTGTTGAAGGGACACCACAACTAGCAAAAACACCTGTTGGTTGGGGATGGGTAAAGGGTAATGCCACTATAATTATTGTTGTATTAACTGGCCTAGTAAATATTATAGCAACTATTATGGGAGTAACTTGGTTTTTTAGTGCACAAATTAACGACTTACGGATAGAAGCAATTGAGAGGGATAGCAAGTTACAGCAAGAAGCAATTGAGAGAGAAAACAAGTCAAAGCAAGAAGCAATTGATAGGGATACCAACTTACATCTGAGAATAAGCAACTTAGAGTTGAAAATAAATGACAGGATAAGCGACTTAGAGTTGAAAATAAATGAGAAGATAAGCGACTTAGAGTTGAAAATAAATGAAAATTTTCGTATCCAAGCAGGAATGTTCAATGAACAAGTCACCGAAATAAAAATAGAATTGGGGAAATTAGTTGAGAAAGTGGATAATCTTGAAAAGGATGTCGCAAAAATCGAAACTATAGTGTCAAACATCAAAGAAGATGTCACTGATAACGAAGCAAGAATGACTGATAACGAAGCAAGAGTGACTATTATCGATGAAGATGTCGCTGAATTAAATGATGGGATTGCTCCAATCTTCGAAATTGAACAAACTGAAACGATAAATTGAACACAGTAGTAATTGGTTCTATTACACTTTTCATCACGGATTAAGAACAAATGTTCGCTGAGGTAAAAATTAATTACACAATTGGATGATTTAAGGTCCTAAATGCCCTATAAACTCAAACAAGAAAATGCTTAAAATAATTTTATACCCTTATTATTGTTTGTTGCATTCTCCTCTATGAAACTTTGCTCGGTCCAAGTGCAATTCAAGATTTGCAGATGATAAATTTTGTCTGACAGCTTATTCAGCTCTTTCAGTTTATGACTCCCTAAATTTATTGGATTTAATTAAGAATATTTAATGACAAAACAGAGTTTTCCAAAAGCTGGTGAAGGAACAACGCAATCATCAAAAACACCTGTTGTTTGGGGCTTGGTAAAGAATATTGAGAAATTATTTTACGTTTATGACTACCTCATAGTAACTTTTGCTAGTGTCATATCTATATTGTTAGCAACTTGGTTTTTAAGTTCACAACTTAACAACTTTCGACTAGAAAACAATTGAGAGGGATAACAACTTTCGACTAGAAGCAATCAAGAGGGATAATAACTTTCAGCAAAGTTTCATCAACTTTGAGTTGGCAATGAATGAGAATTTCCGTATCCAAGCCGAAATGTTCAGTGCACATTTCACCGAAATAATAATAGAAATAAGATCAATCGGTGAGAAATTGGATAATATCAATATAAGTATGAACAAAATTGAAGCAAGCCTGTCTAATATCGATGTAAGCTTGCCTAATATTCAAGAAGATGTCTCTGATAAAATCAATAAGATTGACCCTATCGTTGAATTTCCACTAACTGAAGCACTTAATTTAACACCGTATTAATTGATTTCATTCCACTTTCTACCTAGGATTGAGAATAAAAGTTCGCTACAGTTTATAATTCATAACTGAAATAGACGACCTCAGGCCCTTGATGCTCGATAATCCCCAAACAAGTGAATTGCTCTAACAATTTAATCAATTTCCTTGAACCAATTCATCTATGCATGAATGGTCAGGACAAATTAATGCTTTCAAGCTTCCATCTCTTTTGAGGGAATAAATGGAAAAAAGAAGCCGGATGACCAAACTCCAAACCAACTCTCCCCTTCAATCCAGTGATTAGAACAGATTTCTACCAAACGAAAAAAACTCTTTCGGTCAATCAGTGCTTCAAGGTTTCTCCGAATGAGAATATATGGTGATACCTCACCAGTAAGCGGATCTTTTTCAACCCTAATGGGATGTACTCCACCAGCTATAACTTGGTCATCGACATTCGTAAAGAATGTAACACTTTGGTCTATACCGAAGTTATCAACTTCGAAATCAACAGCGATAAAGGGTGCATCTTCAACTTTAATTCCAACTTTTTCAACAGGGGTGACTAAATAATAATCGTCATCATCCTTGCGGATTATTGAAGCGAAGAGCTTAACGAGCCGCTTTCGACCGATTGGGGTTCCGAGATAGTACCAAGTTCCATCACGAGCTATTCGCATATCCAGATCACCACAAAATGGAGGATCCCAAAGGTGAACGGGCGGTGGGCCTTTTTTTGTGGCTTTCTGAGCTGCAGCCGCAATGTTATCGGCTTTTCCAATATCCTTAATTGTTGGACTATTCATTCATGCACTTCATTAAGTTCAACTGTTGATTAAATTTAAGTTTACCAAGCAGTATCCTCAACATACTAATATCCTTTTAAGCACCATAAATTTGCAAATCAAATATTCATGGTGTGACTTATTATTTTTTGAAACTTCAAAACAATTTATCCAGTATTTTTTTGCATATCCAGAAGGGCAAAGAAACGAATAATTTTGATAGTATAGCATATTACACGTTTTTACTTGATCTCAATTTACTTGGATAAGCAATATGAACGATGACCATAATTATGAGAATTCAACAGATCATAAGCATCTATCCTAACTTGGCCCCACATAATGGCGTTTCGTTTCTGGCTATCAAAATCGCTAGTGTTAAAAGACATTGACTCACTATCCTGCCCATTGCATGAGGCATTTTCAGCAATTTTTTATCATCGGCCAAATGGAAGTTGGAGTATAATCCAAAAGTTAAAACTTGTTATCCTAATTGGTTGAGATTAAAAACAACCTCTATGGAAATAAAGTAATTTACAACAATAGGGACTTTAAGTGATGGAACATACAAGTTAGGTCGTCATGGCATTAAAAGGTTTAAAGGAATTTATTAAGAAGCTCAAAACACCTGTAGATGGATATGACTTAATTGATATTTTTGGACAAATTGATCACGAAAAAATTGCAAAAGACCTTAATCTAAAAGAAGTCGGGGCAGAAAAAGGAAAGCACAACTTACCTGCGGCAGATTCCAATATAGATGACGAAATCGAATTCCAAATCAAAGAAAAAATCGAATCCGCAAAATTAAATGCATACCTCCTTGCTCAAGATCATATTGTTACATTAAACCAACGGATTTCTAATTTAGATTTTGAAAGCCACTTTACTGAACTGCGGCAAAACAGTCTCCTCACAATCAGTGAGATTCAAACAGAAATTGAACTCGGTTTGAATGGAATGTACACCCGACGCCGTAAGTATTTAGAGGCGAAAAAAGAGTTTGCTCTTTTCCGTGAAATTAATGGCCTAGAACATCGTACAGCTAAGATCACTACACCCTTTGGAAAGACACTAAGGGTCTTAATCATTTTGATTATGGTCGTAGTCGAAACTTACTTTAATGGAATTTATCTCGCGAAAAGTAATGCCTTAGGTTTATTTGGGGGAATAATAGAGGCGGCTACTTTTGCTTTGTTAAATATCGGTTACTCAATAATATTGACTTTTTTTGTCATTCGGCAAATTGTTCGCAAATCGTTTTTTTGGGTATTAATCGGCCTTATTGGTATTTTGGCTTGGATATGTGTCGTGTTCTTTATCAATCTTGGATTGGCTCACTACCGTGAAGTTGCGGCCACTATTTTTGAAGGAGCCGGAGCCGATGTACTCCAGCGAATCCTAGCCAATCCTTTTGACTTGAAAGAAATCAAAAGTTGGATGTTGTTTGCGATAGGGACTTTGTTTGCCACCTTTACATTAGTTGATGTCATTTCTTTCTCGGATATTTACCCTGGCTATACCAAGAGGCAAACAAAATGGGATGAGGAAGAAGAGGAATACAAAGAGGCGTTTATTCTTTATACCGAAACATTTGATGATATAAAAGAGGAGTACATTGAAACACTTAAAGAAATCGGCAAAGCAATTTCAATACGGGAACGAGCACTGGATAGTATCATTTCAAGCAGTGGCCGATTAAACAACTTGTATTTATTCCATATTCAGCATCTTCAAAGGATTTCTGATTTACTTTTTTCACGTTATTATGAATCAAACAGAGCAACGAGAACTGAACGAGAACCCGTTCGTTTCAATGAACGCTTCATAATTGAGAAGTCAGAGCTGGAATTTGACTTTCTTGCAAAGACCAATCAAATCAAACAGAGTATTTCTAATGCTAAAGAATTCCTTGATGAACAAATCCAGCAGGTTTTGGATGAGCACAAAAAAGCAATTGGAGTACTTAATAATTTAGAAAAGTTAGATTTAGATAAATTGGACAAAAATATTAAAGAGTTCTCTGATGGCTAAGAGAAGAAAATCACCCAATAGGGGGAAAAATAAGGGTAATTTTTTACAAGTTGTTTTGATACTTGTTGCCGGGGTTATCTTACTATCTTTACTCGGTTTTGGAATATATCTCTATTTAAATATTGAAAAGGACGTTGGCCTCTCTCAAACAGATCTTTGCCCAGAATCTGGCGCCCGCGCTACGTACGCTATTCTATTAGATACTACAGATGAATTATCCATCGTTACAAAAGAAGAAATCGTCGCAGAAATACTTTCAATAAAAAATAGCTTGCCAAGGTATTATCGGCTTTCAGTCTATACTCTTAACGAGGATGGCCTCAATCCAAATCCGATTGCAAGTGTTTGCAACCCCGGTAGCATCAATCAGATGAATGCCATGGCTCGTCAAGGCCTTACAGCTAATCCAGCTATGATCGAAAGCAAGTATCGTGAATTTGAAGGTAAAATTGATACGGCAATTCAATCAATATTCAAACAAGAGTTTGAAGCGAGTCAATCGCCACTTCTTTCTTCACTGCAAGAATTGAGTTCAAAACTCCCGGCACCAAATAGTATTGATGACCAGCAATTTAGCCGTGGAAAAAACCACATTATATTTGTTTCGGACCTGCTGGAGCACACCGATACCTTTTCAATTTATAATTCTGGAATTAACTTTGAGGCTTTCAAAAATAGCCGTGCAACTGAAAAATTTGGCAAATCATATTCCGACACGGAAATTTCGATACGTGCCGTACGGCGGAGTGGCCAAAATTTTACAACCATAGAACTAGCAGAATTTTGGGCACGCATTTTTAAACAAGAATTCAATTCAGATATTCTGTCGTTGCGAATTCTATCTGGAGAACTTTAGTGGCTAGATTTTTAAGGAATTCCAAATACCTTGGATCGCCAATGCAATTAGGGATTTTCCTAATCATATACTTAGTGGGAGTCGTATTATTCATTGCTGAGAGAACTATTGCAAGTGAATATCTCTCTGATACCAGCCTGAACATTATTTTAATATTAACACCTATTGCCTTAATGGGTGTTTATCTATTTTTCGTGTTGGCAATGCCGGCAACAAAACTACGCCTTGATTTAGCTGCTGATAACATTTATTACCTTGGCTTTCTTTATACACTTACTTCTTTAGCGACCGCCCTCGTTTTTGATAGCTCTGAAGTTATCCTATCAAACTTTGGAGTAGCGATTTCTTCAACTTTATTTGGCATTGTCGCACGTGTTTGTATTAATCAACTCAAAGTTGACCCGGTAATTATTGAAGAGGCAGCTCGATTAGAGCTTGCCGAATCTTCAAGACGTTTGGTCACTGAATTAGATCAGGCGGTTCTGCATTTAAGAGACTTTCAGAAACAATCTTTGCAAGTAATGAGCGAAGGTTATGCAGAAGTGCAAACCAAGGTTGAGCAAATATCTGCCGATCTATTTACTTCTTTGGAAAAGACTGTAGAGAAAAGTACTGGACCACTTAGCAAGATGGCTGAAAACACACGTTCGGCTAGTGATGTGGCGCTAAACGCCCTAGATAAACTTACCAAAAGTAATGAAAATGTAACCCAGTCATATGAGTTGATGGCAACCTCAATCGCAACCGTCAACCAAAGTCTTGATTTGCTTTCTAAGCGACTTTCGGACCCAAGTCTTATAGATGATAAGATTACGGGCCCACTAAACAAACAGATAGAGACAATCCAAACTATACTTAACCAGGAATTCAGCGAAAGATTCAATGAGTTAACTCAAACGATTGAGGTAATCAACTCATCACATAAAGAGGTCGGTGAAAAAATTGTCGCTTCAATTCAGGAACTCTTAAAAGGCCAAAACAACCATTTGTACAAAATAAGCGATGAAATCAAGATATTAATTCAATCTATTAAAGCGATCGATAAATCCCATGAGGTCGTCAGTAACCGAATTTTAGAATCAGTTCGCGAACTGTTAAGGGGTAATGACAAACTTCCACAAGCTATAAGCGGTGAACTTAAGACTTTAAATCAATCAATAAACGCGATCAACTCATCACAAAATGAAGTTGGCGAAAAAATTAGGGAGTCAGTTCAGGAACTGTTAAATCAACAGCCTACACTCCCGCAAGAAGTTAGAGAAGAATTCACAACTTTAACTCAATTGATTGAGGATACAAGTAGGTCCCATAAGTTTGCTGATGAAAAAATTGTAGATTTGGTTCAAGAACTGTTAATACAGCAATCCACTCTACCGAAAAATATTCGTCGTGAGCTGAAGAAATTAATACGAGGAATTAGAAAAGCATCAAAAAGAGCGCGAGGAGATAATTTTATCTCAGTTTTAATAAGCCGTATTTCAAGGGATAAAAATAAACAGGATGCAAACTGATATAACTGCAGGCCATACTCAAAAGTGAATTTCAACGCAATGGTGACGTTACCGAGAACAAAAAACCTACGATTCTTATAAAACTTGTGTTTTTCCTCTTAACCCCTCTACAAGAAGCAAATCACAAGAATCCAATCAATAACGACAATGAACGACCCCACATTAAGCACATTAAGTAATGATAGCGAAGGTTATCGCCGCGGTTCCGTTTTTGGCTTTACATTGGCCGAGATTTTGTTGCTATTGATATTTTGTATCCTGCTATTTTACAAAATAAATGATGAAAGGCAGAAAGAAAATGAAAATGCCCTCAGAGCAACTATTGATGAACTAAACTACAGTTTGGCCGAATTTGAAGTAGTCAAACATTCGAAATTTATTACCCAATTAATTACCAATGCCCAATCACTTGAGAATACAAATCCTCAGAAAGCAGAGCAATTCTTAAATAACCTCAATGGGGAAGCAGATTATCTCAACCAACTGCAGCTCTCAACGACTGATGAATGGGATGAGTTGAAGGACCAAGTTCAGGAAGCAGTTTCCAAGGCAACCCATTCGGATTTTATTACCCAATTAATTACCAGTGCCCAATCACTTGAGAATACAAATCCTCAGAAAGTAGAACAATTTTTAAACAACCTCAATGATGAATCTGATTATCTCAACCAACTGCAGCTTTCAACGGCTGATGAATGGGTTGAGTTAAAGGACCAAGTTCAGGAAGCAGTTTCTAAGGCAACCCATTCAGATTTTATTACCCAATTAATTGCGAGTGCCCAATCACTCGAGAATACCAATCCTCAGAAAGCGGAACAATTCTTAAACAACCTCAATGATGAATCAAATTATCTGAACCAATTGCAACTATCAACAGCTGATGAATGGGTTGAGTTGACGACCCAAGCTCAACGCTCAGTTCCTGAAGAAATCTATTCAACACTTTCGCAACTTAATGAAACTCAGACAAACAATCTGCTGCAAAATGTTGAATTAGCTTCTAATTTTACTGCTTCAGAGCTTGAACAAATGACGACCAAACAAGACAATGAAGTGGATCCTGAAAAAGCTGTGATGATTAATCAGGTTAGTAAAGAACAACTTGAAAAGCTGATTGCCGGGGAACTTGTTGAGGAAGCAAAAAACTGGCCACCAATTATCTCTTTAAGTGAGGCAAGAAATTATTCGTTCCAAGTTGGAAGTGCTTCCCTAACTGCAGAATTTAAGGAGCAAATTAAAGGTGAAATCGCAAATCAGGTTCTTTCTTTACTTAAAGAATATGATGCTGATGTCATTGAAGTGATTGGACATACCGACTTACAACCAATGCGAGAAGATAGAAAGACTAACTTAGACGATTACTCAATTCAATTTTTGCAAGATGATGATGCAATTGCTCTTCGTGCAAAAGATAATGCTGGTTTAGGATATGCACGTGCCTTGAGTGTGGCAAAGGAATTGATGCGTGTTCCAGCACTAGCAGATTATACTATTCTTCCCTATTCAGCGGCACAGGTTATTACACCTGGCGAAACATTGAATGACGGCAGTTTAAATATTGAAAGCTCACAATTGCGTAGGATTGAAATTCGCGTTAGGAGAAAGCAAAGTTAAAAACTAGACTCGTTCTTACACGTTGCAAAATAATTGCTTCAACCAGTTGGTCCTGGTTCTAATCTATGCTTAACACTTTTTACCCCAAAGTAGTTGTTTTGGGCTAATGAGACCTTTTCATATCCATAATTTGATATCATAGTTTTATGGGTTTTTCTCATAGTGCCGGTACTGATGGAATCCCTATCAAAGTCAATTGGAAACATTAATTCCTTTCCCTCCTTGAAGCCAATAAATTTTTGGACTTCATCTTAATTTTTCGGGTAATAATTCTGGAAAGTTTAAAAGTGTATAGATTAATGGAAAATTGGGAAATAACTTGATTGAAATGGTTTTATACACACTTATTCAGATGATAAAGATAATTCGGAGAATAATGTGGGATACCCAGTAAAGGCGGTTGCCAACTATTTCGTGCTAAATTACAGGCAACACGGAATTAAACCTTTGAAAATCCAGAAATTGATTTACTTGGCTCATGGTTGGCACCTTGCTTATATATGTAAACCGTTAGTTATAGATGAATATGCTGAAGCTTGGCCACATGGTCCAGTATTTCCGTCAATTTACCACGCTTTCAAGTATCTTGGCCGCAAACCGATCATTGAACCTATTATTGAATTCAGTTATCGTAGTGATTATAGGATTGAGATGAACACCGCTGGGATACCTAAATCTGATAAGTTAACATGTAAATTGCTGGCAAGAATTTGGGATGAATATGGTAAATTCTCCGGAAACTACCTTTCGGAATTAACTCACCAGGAAAAATCTCCTTGGAGCACAGCGCGTAAGTCTGAAAAGGTCAAAACAATACGGAATATCAAGATTGACAACGACCTCATCGAGTCCTACTACAAGAGGTTAAAAGACGCGTGAAGTAATTCCAGATAAAGAATTTCCTAAAATTGGAAGCGAAACTTCCGAAGTTTAAGGCGATGTGACAAAATCTGATAATGAATTAACTGACTGTCTGTCATTGGATTAAACTGATTTGCTGTTTATTCAAGTCAGAGGTTATTCCAATGCATTATTGATTATGTGGGGATTGAAAGAAATCACTCTCCCAAATTAGGCATATACTCTGTTTACAGGGAAATTGGTTTACGCTTAAATCACTAATTCTTCTAGCCAGTGGTTTTGCTTTCCGCACCCAAGATTTCAAACTTCAATTAGCAATTTTACTCAATTGCGTATATCTTGAGTCTCCCTCCAGTTTGGGCTCAGCTTCAATGATTGCGTTGAGTATTTCAGACAACCTTCTTATTGAAAGAGGATCAGTTGGATTTGGTAGTATTACTCTATACAACAAATCAAGAGTCGTTTTAGGAAACCGAGACATGATTGATTGCTCCATATGGATTGGGTAGTTAAAATCATGGAAGGGAAAGGAATGCATCTCAACTGGGGTTAGATGGAGCTTAACTACATTATAGGCTTCGGGAATAAGGCCCCCTGCTTTACTGAGTAAGTGAATCCAAGCTACTGTTGATGAGGATGTATGATATTTTTTTTCTTTTGGCCACACCTCTTTAATAAAATCAAATATCTTTTCTGCATCATCGTTATTTTTTTTAAGAAATTCTTCTCCTAACCACCAAATTAGCTCGTTACGGGTCTTATGAGACATTGCACGAATTGCTTCTCGCATCTGGGTCTGCGTTAGCCCATAGAGCTTATTCAAATATTCAAGATATATTGCATTGAGAAGTATTGCTGCATTTGTTTCAGACTTGGAATTTTTCCATGCATTATCATTAATCCAAGGAAACAGCTTGACCAATAGCCGTTTTATCTCTTGGTTCAATGGTAACGAATATAGCACCCCCCTTTCAAGGAAACTATTCCAAGCGAGCTCTGACGAAGGGTGCTCAAATTCCATCATTGGAATAAGGCGTTCTTTGGTCCACTCGGGATCAATATTCATTAATAAGTTTAGGTTGCGCATACAAGCATATACTGCATGGTCAAAGATTTTCCCATTTCCCTTGAAGAATAATTCTAAGCGAGTCTTGATGTAATCAGGTAATTCATTTCCTTCTAATGGTTTAAGCACTTTAAAAAGTGCCTCAATAAAATTCACTATTGAACTATCTATCTGAGGGCGGTAGTTTTGGATTGATTGTCTTGTTGGCACGCAATCTAGATCCTCAACATTGCTAATTTCTCCCGATACTGATCTGCTGGCCAAAATACAATCAGCAATATGATCATATACTGACCAGCCAAGTGCATCGTCAAACCTAACAATTGAATGAAAATTTTGTTCAACCCAAGGCCCTAATTGATAGCGAATTTCAAAAACCACTTCTGGAGGAAGTAATTTAAGCCTGTGAAGGAAGATTCTTTCCAACCGTGTGGAACTATAAATCTTAGGTAAACCAAAAATTAAATCGGACCAATACTCCGAAGGAAAACAATCTACTTTTGACTCTAAAATCAATGCTAGCAGAGCCTTGCGTGGGTTATTCTGGACTAATCCCTTGAATGGTCGCTTTACAGGTAGGTTAAAATTACCTTGTTCCTTAATTGCTCTGGCTTTTTGGATAATTTCTTTATCGGGAAGATTTATTAACTCATCAGGATCTTCACATACTTTAGATGACGTAAATATGATACCGATATCAATAAATCTTGTGACCCAATCATCGCTCCAATTTGGAATTATGGAAATAATCTCGTCAAACCTATTATTGATATCTTGTGGCAAATCACTGACTTTGAGTTGAATATATCGGCAATAAATTGCAACTAATTTGTTTGATCTGAGCCGGTATTGTTCTTCGGTCTCATTGGAAAGTTGATATGGTCCGGATAATATGCGTTCAGCAATTAATTTCCTATTGTTCTCAGAGAACTTAGGCCATCTGTCAACAATTAAAAACAGTAATTCGCGCGCAACATCTTTATCCCAAAAAACTTCTAGGTCAAGTGATAATAGAGCCTCAGCGGCTTCTATTCCGTTGAACAAATCGGATTTTGAAAGTGCATAGAGTTTAAGCTTGCGGAAATAAAAGGACTCTTCCCAAGCCCCTGTGAGCACACGTTTACGTGCAAAACTATGATACTTATTAACGACCCTGTCAAAAAGCTCTTTGATGAAGTTTAGATTCCTAGCGGTCTCTAATGGGTAAATATTTTCTAGACCCGCCATCTCTCGATTAGGGTAACAAGTCGGTGTATCAAATTCGTATATCTCAATTCTAGACAATAGCTCAGATGCGTAGTTTAGTTGATATTCAAGAGTGTTAAACACTTGAAGTAGCGCGTCATCGGTAACCTTGGGTTCCCTCCCACGAGGGAAATTCAGAAAAACTACATTAAAACCAATATCACTCAGGCAAATATTGTTCCAATCTTTTTCACGTAAAGTGTAAAGACTAGATTCAGGTCTTTTTATTACTAATTTAGGCCGTGAACATTTGCGAAAATCTTGAAAAACACTTGGATTCCAACCCTCTTCCCTAATTCTTTTATTAAGAAAACACCAATCTTCTTCTTTCTTATCGTAATGAAATTCCTTGTGGTATTCCAAGATCAAGTTCCATATCTTTTGGGCTCTCTCATGGAGATTAGCTGTAGTTATCAGCTTATTTCTAAGTAAGTCGAAAAGTTGAGGATGAAGAGGGTTCTGCTTAGCAACCCACCATGCCATTACAGGACTGTGGATTAATTTACTAATCCATTTGAAAAAGGGACCACGAGGTTTGTGATCTCTTAACAACCAGTCCTGAAGTATGTTATTGTGATTATCACCGGAATAGTTGCTCAATGTATTTTCAATTTCATAGTATTTTGACACTCCTTCATGCTTTGGCACCATTGCATCTAGAACGCTTATCCATTCTGGAAGTGGTTGAGGTTCGTTATCAAAAAACTGTTTTGCTCCATGGAAATCACTCACCACATTTGTAACTTTCTCAAGTTGAATTGTTGACAATTTTTTGTAGTCATTCTGAGCGAATAATATGATACTTGCTCGCCATTTCTTTGGATTGTCAGCACGTTCAGCCCAAGCTTCCATAGTCTTCCAGAGAATAATATGACTTGAGTATGCGATGGGAGTTATACCTTTATCTCCCCACTTTGTTTTAATATCCTCTGGTTGCCCTTTGTCAAAAGCAAATAATTTATTTCTATATTTTTTATCTTGAGACAAACCCCGGAAAAGGTAGTTGACTGGCGGGTCTTCAGCCTGATAGCCAATAAGTACAACGGTATAGGAGTTCAAGAGTTTTTTAATAAATTGTGCGGCCCAATTATCTGAGATGTAGGCCTTTCCAAAATCTGAGCCGGTAAGCACTAATGATTGGTTTTCAGGACTACCTTCATTTATTCTTCCATGGAGGTAGGTAATTCCTTTCTTTAACTTTGCATGTTGTGAAGCCACTTGCCAATTTATTTTTTTCTTACCTTCTTCAAATAGAGTATCAAAATTGGTCGTGACTATCAGAGGGGAACCGGTTTTGTCTGCTGAAATTCTTTTTATCAAATCATGCTCGTAACCAAGATTTTTACCATCCTTTCTGACTTTTGTCCCAACTTGAAGTTTCTCAGTTACTAGGGAATTAACCCTATCATTCCTGTATTTTTGGTAAAGCAAGTCAAAAATTTGATCAAGCGATTTGCCTGCTTTCTTAGGGTCATTAAGCCAAGACTGGATATCCTTGTTTATTTCAGGATTCTCATGAGCGGACAATTTCTTAATTACGTATTTGGTAAGATAAATGAAATCAGGCATTCCCGAAGGAATCGACACCCCAGCGCCACACAGAAAAACTACTTCACCATTATCACGACGATTAAGCAACTCGTCGGGGATAGCGGGGGCATCTGGAAAAAATCTCATTGAATTGAACAGGTTTTTACAATAATATCATTTCAAAGTAACCAGCACTTATCTTGGTCTTTGTCAGGTGATTTATTCTGTGTGATAATCTGGACACTAAAATTAACCAATTTATTACGTGGAAACTTTCATTAGAGTATTGAACCTAATGACCTAAATTTTAATAATTTGCTTTCCTATTGGCCTTCCCTTTGTGCATTAGCTGGTAAACCTTCTTCAACTAACTCTAGTATCAGTTCCCCTACTACACCGAATTACAAACCGTCTACACATATCCCTGTATCGGTGACTAACAAATTATTATATTTTAGCAGGTTAGTTAGCTTTTCCCAGTTACTAATATATCACTCAATTTTCAAATTTATGTGATTTTAGGCTTGAATTCTAACCTTAATCAATCTATCACCAATATTCTTCAAATATTCCAGATTAGTGGCTCATTCTAACTCTAAAAGTCGTTCTAACAATGACAAAACTTTTGACACCCACGAAAAGAGTGTTAATAATGAGTTTTATTTGGGGACTTGATACTTCATTAAGTTACCTGTTGATTAGGAGAAATTTTTATGTGTGGGTTAGTCGTGACGAGATAGAAGAATGACTTTTCTATTTCCTTAAACTATTGTTTTTGCTCACTGACTAATTTTTCATTAAATTGAATGTTTTTAGCCTCATAATGTTAAATGTCTATACAGAAATCTAATCATTCTTTGAATAATTGATGAAGCAACACCGGCCTCAAAATCCTGTGGTCAAACTTGATCTAGGCTCTAGAATTTTTCTCCAAATACATACACGCCAAAGCAAGGTTGAACATGAAGTGTACTATTTTAGCGGCTCTTAATACCAATATTTAGGTGAAAAGGTGAGCGACAAGCGGTTGAACATAATTGATAACTGTGGAAATGTGGATTTTCCTGACCTAGAGTTTGATCAAAGTGAAGTTAATCAGCAGATTGATGCTGAATCAATCCTTGCAACCACAGCTTGCGCGCTGAAGGAGGAAGTCATTCGCGCCTTAGGTTTACAAGGTTATACTTTAACAGACAATTCCTTCCACCTTTCAGATATAGATAAGGAAAAGATTAGGAGTTTGCATTCCAGAGCTCGGTTAGAAAGAATCTATCGGCATATCAAATTTATGGAATCGAAAGCAGATTTTGCTCAGAAATACATGCTTAACAGTGATGAATTAGAGGTTGACAAAATCGCTCCTCGAATAATTGAAGTGAGTGCCAACTCAAAGTATGCTAAACTATTTCAATGGTGGAATTTGGTTTGGTGGAGCCTTCCTTGTGAAAGAGCTTATGGCCGGCAAATGCGGTTTGTTATTTGGGACGATTATCATGACGCCCCTATCGGTTTAGTTGGGCTACAAAGCCCAATACTGAAGTGGAAAGTTCGGGATGACTTTCTCGGTATTGATTCAGACAAAAGAGATTACTGGATCAATCAGTCAATGAATGCACAGCGACTCGGCTCGTTGCCTCCTTATAATAAATTCCTCGGGGGAAAACTCGTTTCCATGCTGATGTCCTGTGACGAGATTAGAAAACGATATCAAGACAAATACGATAAACGTGAAACACTCTTGATAAAGAGGGTCATCCCTTCCAATCTACTGTTTATTACTACAACTGGCGCTTACGGGAAAAGCAGTGTTTACAACCGTTTACGGTTCAAGGATAGCAGAATCTGTGAATTTATCGGATATACAAACGGAAGCGGTTCTTTTCATATTCCTGATACACTGTATGAAAGCCTAATGAATTATCTCAGTTTAGCCGGGATTAAAGTGGGTCGATATTTCGGCAGTGGTCCATCTGTAAAAATTAAGAACATAGACCGTTCCATGCGTCTATTGGGCTTTAAGAAAGGGAGCAATCACGGCATAAAACGTGCGAGCTACATATTCCCATTGGTCGACAATCTCCATGCTGTCCTTCAGAAAGATGAAAACCCGATCTGGAAACAGCGTAGTATTGATGAGTTGACAGAATTCTGGAAGCAACGCTGGGCAGTTAAACGAACTGGCGACTATCCAAAGGAAAACCTCGTGTTTAAGAAAGATGAATTCATGTTAGAGGCCAGAAAAGAGTGGGAACAAAGCAAAACTCTGTTTGAAATTGATAGGTCATGATGCCAGAAACCAATAAGTATGCATACCTTCCAGAAGATCTCTTGCTTCAGATACTGGAAAAGACTCCTGAAACTGCTAGCAAACTAGCCGAAAGTATCCAACTGAGTAAACAGCAAACATCTGAGGCTCGCGGAGTTCTTGAAAATAAGAATCTAATCAAGAAATGTCCCGAGGGAAATCATTCAGAATCTGTAATGGCAGCCGATGGTGCATGCATCATTGATCATAAGACCAGTTCAGATATTTTGCTTGCGATCGCGGTGGGTGTTGACGGACTTTCAAGTAAGGAAGCGTCATCTTGGCCGGATGGACAAAGGCAATATCAACACTGGCAGGCAGTTCTACCGCATCACGTAGCCAATTCCCGACTGGCTCAGGGGATTATGTTCTTGATGGAGCTTAGCATACTTGCCGGGAACGACCGGGAAATCCGGATAATGGATGGGTCTCATTTGACTACTATCCTCAAGCTGAACAGCTTACTGAGCGCTAACGACCAAGATGCAGCGGACCAACCGTATGTCAATGCTCTTTCTAACTTTCTAAATGAAAACTATGAGAAGGTAATCCCAGACATACCGAACATCATACGAGATGCCTTTTCCAATGATTCAGTGATCGGGCTGACTAAGTATTCGTCATCTAGGGAGATCATCGATTCAAAGTTAGATAATTTAGGAATTGACATGGATGACAAGGTATTCATGTCAATTCTTTTAAAGGAGAACGAATACACTACACCACTTCCAGTAGGTCAATGCGACAAAGAAAGAAGCATGTGGGAGAAAATTCACATCAGGTGTAACTTAAATATAGAAGGAGTTAGCAACAGCACAGAATTTAATCCTCAACTTGAGGAAGCGATAAAGCCGTTCAAGATAACTAAGGACTCTAAATCAACACTTCACTTTTGCTATTTCAAACCCGAAAATTATACTTCAGCACTCAGAATAGAGATCAAGCGGGAGCTCGCAAATGATCAGACACGGCTAGAGAGGATGTTCCGTAGCATTAGTAACCAGATTATCTCTACTGACATTAGAGAACCATATCCCCAATATCTTGCGGATATTATGGCAAAAAACATCCACTTCGGCATGGATGCGATCAACCAAGGGGTATTCAACAATCCAATACTAAATTCACGGGAGAATTTCAGTTTAATTTTCCCCTACCGTACCTAATGAAGAGGCTAGAAACATTATGACAGAAAAAGATATTTCTACCATACTTGAAGAAGACGACAACCCAATCGGAGTGGTTGGTTCTCCAAGTAGTTCTTTTGAGGCGATTATTGACATCAAGGAGGTCAGTGAACATGGCAAGCTTCTAGGAGAATTGGTATGCTTTGAGGTACTTGAAGGCGATAATATAGTACTTGTTCTTGGACAAATCACTGAAGTTGAGACTCGTAATAGGTGGCATGAGGAGCCATCATTCAAAGGGATTATCAAGCGGCATGGAAGTCTACCCAATCTAAGCGGGGTCGCTGACAATCGCATTGCCAAAATCAATGTTCAATCCAGCTTTATTCTGACTGATAAACAATCAAAAGCTCACAAACTTGCTAATTCACCCTCAACAGGTACTCCTGCCAAGACTGTAAGTAATGAGGTAATGGAAAAACTCATGAAGCAGTATGAAAACGAGCTGGTTTGTCTTGGGACCGCCTATGATACAAATGTCAGTGTGCCATTTTGGTTTAAGCACTTTGGAAGCCCGACAAAGAAGGGTGCGGGCGAAGCTTATCACATCGGAATTTTCGGTCGAACAGGATCTGGCAAAACTACGGCCGCCGCAAACATGATTCTTGGATACGCTAGGAACAAAGAAAATATAAGCATTCTAATCCTTGACCCTCAAGAACAGTTCTATGAAGACAATAACGTTTTACCAGGGGGCAAAAAGTTTAAGGACGAGGTAAAGCGGAAAGGCATGAATTATGAAAAATTCAAAGTTCCTGAAGAAATTGCTCTTCCCAATGATGCTAAACTGTTTGCAGAACTACTCTTACATTATGGATTCATAAGAACTGCATTTCAGATACCCACACAGGAAAAACAAGTTTTAATGGCCGAGCAGATTGAAAATTATATTAAGAGACGAATGGAGAAATCCTATTTTAAATTTGGTAATGAAGAGAGCGACAAATTCCTAAAGCAAATTGGATCTTATTTCAGTAAATCTTGCAAAGTCGATTATTTGAAAAATGTCTATGCACTAGATGGCCGCATAAAAGAATTACAAAAAAGGTTCGAAAATTTGGCGACAGGGGAAATCGACACTGAAGTACGTAATAAATGGAATGAGGTACATAATTTATTCCAAAATAGAGGCAAAAAAAAGCTGATTGAAGTTGTTAATTCTGTGATTTGTAATCCAGGTAATCTCTTTGTGCTTAACATCTCTGGAAGACGTGCCAAATCTGGTGAATCTCTCCAGTTAATTTTTATCAAGCTCATTGAAGATGCCATCAAAAATAAGGGAGCAGAACTGTTCGCAGAAGGTGAGCAATCTAATTGCTTAGTAGTGATGGATGAAGCTCATCGATTTATCAATACATACGAACACAGTGAAGAACATAAAGAACTCACTAACAGCATCATTGATGCTGTCCGGACCACTCGAAAATACGGAATTGGATACATGTTCATCACTCAAACCATTGATTCACTCCATGAAGAGATTAGAAGACAAATCCGTATATTTGCGTTCGGTTACGGGTTAACTAGCGGTTCCGAGTTTCGTAAGATACGTGACATTATCAATGACGAGATGGGTGCCAAATTCTATCGGTCTTTTATTGACCCTTCAAGTAATCAAAAATACCCCTTTATGTTTTATGGTCCGATCTCTCCTCTTTCCTTTACGGGAGCACCCCTCTTTTTGGAAATGGATAGAGGAATTAAACCATTCCCCCAGAGAATGAAATAGGAGTAACCTAATTCTTTTCTCTTAACCCAAAATTACGCAAAATAACTCTGCGTTAATCATTTAATCGCACTCAAAGAACACTTCGCTTTGAATAACAACTAAAGAAGTTTCATAATCTCATTCATCAGGGATCTATCGCCTACAGAAATTAAATTTCCTTTGCATTACATTGCAATTATAACAATTGATGCTTTGCGATTCTTTTTCCAACTAATCCCTACCGAAGTATCGAAATTACTGGTCAAATACCAAAGTATTTCAGCAATACTTGAACTAATGATTTTATAATTTTTCCAATCAAGGTATGATTATCCGGAATGACGAAAATAAATCACAAAGGTTTAAAATGAAAAACTGGATTCGACAGAGCAAGATTAATCACATCCGTATAAAGATGTTGGGCTTGCTAGCTAGTTGCGCAATTGGATTTACTGCTTTTGCGCAAGAATTAGATGTGGGACTACAGGCGTATTTAGATGGAGACTATGAGACTGTTCTTAATGAATTTATTCCTCTAGCCGACCAAGGGAATGACATTGCTCAGTTATTCTTAGGAGGGCTATATGAATTTGGTAATGGGGTGACGCAGAATTATGGTGAAGCCGCAAAATGGTATCAGATGGCAGCCATACAAGGTAATGCAGATGGTCAGTACAACTTGGGATGGTTGTATGAGCAAGGTCAAGGGGTGACGCAGAATTATGGTGAGGCCGCAAAATGGTATCAGATGGCAGCGGTACAAGGTAATGCTCTAGCTCAATTAGGCTTAGGGGTATCTTATTCTGAAGGTCGGGGAGTGAAGCAAAATTATAGTGAGGCCGCAAAATGGACACAGATGTCAGCAGAGCAAGGTATTGCTACTGCTCAGTTTAACATGGGAATTTTGTATGAGAACGGCTGGGGTGTGACGCAAAATTATGGAAAAGCTACAAATTGGTATCAATTGGCAGCCAAGCAAGGTAATGCTCTAGCTCAGTACAACGTGGGGGTATCTTATGCTGAAGGTCGTGGTGTACCCCTGAATTATGGAGAAGCTGCGAAATGGTTTCAGATGGCAGCTGAACAAGGAATTGCTCGTGCACAATTCAACCTGGGAGTCATCTATGAAAAAGGTCGAAGTGTGACACAGAATTATGTCAAAGCTGCGAATTTGTATCAATTGGCAGCTGTGCAAGGAATTGCTGAAGCTCAGTACAACTTGGGCCTTTTGTATTCCGAAGGACTAGGGGTAACACAGAATTATGTCGAATCCGCGAAATGGTACCAAATGGCGGCTGAGCAAGGAGATGCTAGAGCACAGTACAACTTAGGAATCTTTTATATAAAAGGTCAAGGTGTACCGGAGAATTATGTCCGAGCCCATGTATGGTTTAACCTAGCAGCAGCACTCGGCAGCCATTATGGTATAGATTCCAGCGCAAGAGAAATAGCTGAGGAGTTAATGACACCGGGACAATTGGCTGAAGCTCAGCGTATTGCAGCCCGTTGGCAACCGGGCACTTCGCTTGAATACTGGGAATAAATTGTTCCACAATTTGATAAGGATTTCGTTTCATTATTGAAATGACTTAGTTGGTGTAGTTTATGCAAAATTCGGCTGATATCTTTTGACAAAGAATGCACCAGCTTAATCCAGCCAAACGGATAAAATAACACACTACTAATTTCTATTTCCCCTCTTCATGACCTGAGGAATATTATCAAAGATTGAAGTAATTTAACCTAATCTGTGTGATTTGCCGAATTCAAGAGCCAATAATATTCAATACCATCCCAATCAAGTTATCACGGCAAAAAATTTTTATGCATTGAATTTGTGCAGGAAATAAGCTGGGTCGCAAGTAAATCCTCACTGAGATTTCCAAATTATTTCCTACTGTCTATACCAAAATAATAATACCCAAAGTTACAGATTAAAATTGGATCGCCTTTTGGATTCAAACTTGAACGCATATTAGTCAGTATCTCTATTTCTTTTTCTTGGTCTGTTTTATATCAAATGGCATAATGGGATTTTTCCCTTTACCGATGAGAAAAGGTGCAGACTTTTTTATTAGACCTTTCTCAAATTTATTTCCATATTTTTTGGCTTTGTTGATCAACTTATAGATTTTCCTGATTTCATCTCCTTCCACGGGAAACCAATCGGGATTTTTATAACGAATTTGGCATAGGCCCCTATATCCCATGACAATATACCTTAATTCAAGCGAGGGACGATTTGTCGGTAGGGAATCCTTCTTCTTAATGAGGTAACTCCTCAGTTGTTGGTCAAGGAATGATTTAACTCGATCAAATCGGTTCTTGTCCTCATTTAAAACAGTACGTACATCCACTCGCCTAGCCATCGGATGGGTTATAGCAGCAAGGATGGTTCGGTCCAGCTTTCCATTGCTTTTATTTTCCCATTCACAAAGTAAATGGTCAAAAGCTAATCGCAAGTGCTCCTTGTGTCTTACCGTTCTACCAAAACCCGAATAGATCGCCCATTTTGAAGGATATTTGTTCATTTTTAGGATACGACCCACATTCCCATTTGGCTCCATCATTGCTTTCAAAAGGATATCAACAACATCGTCAGAGCATCCTGTAAAGAGCCATGTTAATGCCAAATGAAGTAGGTTTATTTCTTTTTCCTCCTTAAGCTCAGAAACCACCGAACCTGACTGGATATAATATCCCAAATTCTTAACTAAAATGTTTGTTGCATGACGCAATAATTTCATATCATATTCATGATTTTCCGGGGTTTTTGAACGGGGTGGCTGACCATCCGAACCCAATGGAAATTGACCATCTTCCCATTGTTTTTGCGTGCATTTGAATATTTCATTAGCCAATTCCATGGTCATCTTATCTATGGTTCCGGGATGAATATCCTTAAATTTCTCAAGCACATTTTTAAGTTCTTCCCAAGCTATTCTACTTGCTTTGAATATATAAAGATCGGGAATACTCCGTAGTGCTTCTGGTTTTTCACTAGACATTTCACTCCATTTCGCTCCCTTGCGTGTTGAAGCTATTGCTTCAGTTGTACCATCGGGACATTGTTCAATAATTTCAATTCTGGCCTCTCCAGAAAGTGGTCGGACTCTAACCAATGCATTTACATGACGAACATGATCACTCGGATAGATGGTATGACCCGTTTCTTTACTACTATACCGTTTTTCCCATTTAGGGTTTTTAGTATAGGTTCGCCGACTAAAATGAAGGTGAATATGTTCTATACCGGAGGCAATTAAAACTTGATGTTTTTTGTTGGGCTTACTACGGTAGGTCTCTCCTGCTGGAACAGCTTTATTCTTTGGAATAATTTTTATCTTTTTATAGCCTTTGCCTTTTTTAATCCTTAAATCAATGGCTGGTACTTCGTCTAACCAAGCAGGTTTATCATGATTTTGTCCAAGTTCTTGGGCCAATGTTCCAGACGCATTGATGACATCATTACCCGACACTCTCCATATCGCTAATGAATTGGTGATTTGCTTGACTAAACTTGACATGTCATCAGTCATCTCGGTACCAACCGGACTCTCAATCACTACTCCCAAAGGTTTGCCCTCTTCACCATTGACGAATTTACTAATGCGCTCGGTGAGTTTTTTCGGAAGCACACTCTTGCCAAAATTTACCCTTGGTATTTCAGGGATAATCTCCCAATCACCACTTGCAGTTGGCCAACTTCGGAATTCAAGTTCGTTTACATCAATCCCATATTTTTCCCACGAATTCGGAGACATTCCGGTTGCCATTATATCAAGCATTCGTGACAATGATTGGATTTCGTCAACATTGTATTGACCCATTTGGTTTATAGTATTTTCGGCCTCATCCAAGCGCTTTTGAGTCCACGATTCATCCGCATCACAATCATCCATTATCGGCCTTCTGACAATTCTCCTCGTCCCATTTGGATTACCCCGGGGCCAGCGACAGATTTCTAAAACAGTCCAAGATAGAGTTCTATTGACATTAATCACAAAGACAAAGCCTGTGCCGTGAATTAGTCCCTTGTCCATTATAGCCTTGAGTGTCGCAACAGAACGCCAGATTAACTCTAGCCGAGATCGACTTAATTCATTCGGACGGTTAGTGAAAAGGGTTTCGTAAAATCTATCAAGTTTCGTTTTACCATTCTCAAGTTCCAATTTACCTAACAAGCTTCCATCTGGGATAACCACGGCAAGATGTGGGGGTTGTACTTCATGCTTTGCAGAATCTTTCACTAGTTGCCATAGTGACTTTGGAAGTGCGTTTCTATTTTCTTCGGTACAGTGACCTAATCCTGCCGAGTGCTCTAAAGCAGTATAGGCTTCAATTAAACCTAAGCTAGAGTGACGAATTCTTGCTAAAGAAAGAGCCTGGTTACCGACCAACCAAGCACTATTGTCATAATTGAAAAAGCACGAGCGGTTGCCTAAGGGTTTTGCTTCGCCCTCCAATGGCAAAAAATGATCAAACCACCCATTAAGGTCAAAAGTGATAAAATTCCTCATTATTGCATCAATACTTATTCTAAAATAAATTTCAATATGATACTCAGGACAAACTCCTTTCCATCCATTCGTTCAAAATTGAGTCCCATTCCTTACAAGTTTTATCCCAATCATTGCTTTTTGTGGTGATATTAAACCACAAGGGATTACTTGAGCTCACATAAGCAATTACACCTAACCGATCATTATCATTGCCAAAGCGAAATTTAATCGGCTTTTTAGAATCCACAAATATAAAATTAAATTCACATTGCTCATTATTTATCCCAAGATAATTCCCTTGGTTGGGGACTTCTGGTTCACTAAGCTCCGGGCAGTGGGATAAAATACCAGCGTTAGGTTGTGCGCAAATGTATTCATACAGTTTCATGGATGCGCGCAGTTTAAAAAGTTCAATTATTGTCCTGTCCTGCCACATCCATCGCTTGTCTGAAAGAGCGTTTTGGTTCATCAGTTCTTTCCAAGAGCGCCATATAACCCGATAACGACGGTCAAAGCGCAAGGGGAAATTAGGAGCTACCGTTGGAATTGCTTTTTGTACTTTCATTTCTCTCAGAAATAGCGCAATTCCTTGTGCCTTCATCTGATGAGCTTCGATAATCGAGCATGAACTACTTTTCGAACCATGTTCATTAATCCACCTTTTTGACTCACTTACTGTTAAACATGAAAATGCTCTTAATACTCTGTTTTCCAAAGTAACAATGGTTTCGTAACGTTTGGGAGCTTTGACTCTTTGCTTAGACCCCGCACGTTCTGCAATGTTTCTACCCGGTTGAGCCGATAACCAGCGCAATGTCTTGGCATCAACACGACGCAATGACTGCAACTTGAGCATGCGGTGTTCAGTACGCAGAATCGCTCGTGGTTGAGCGTCAAGCTCATCAAGAATTGTGCGAAGTGAATCGGCATGCTTTTTTAATATATCTACTTTTGGGTCAATTTCTTCAAAAGACTTATCATCCCATAGTGAATTCAATTGCATATATGCAGATTTTATTGACGACACTGTGGAAAATGCTTCGGGTACTTTTTCTAATATTTTACACGCTCGCCGAAGATATTTAGCTCTGGAACTATCAGCCAACGATGGCCATTCACGAACATTGATAACTAATTTTGTTTCAGGATTCAAAGAAATAACCAGTACTTTTTCTGTTTCGATCGGGCGGGGAAGATGCCAAGCTTCAACTTCTCCTTCAGGTATTGATTTAAAAGACCGTGGTGGTGTTCCACGCTGAGTTCCGGGTATTTTGGGCAAAGTCTGACGATAACGTCCTTCTAGCCTTGGGTATTGTTTAGGAATGACACCTTTTAATGCTACGATTACAGGAGAGCTATTCTCAAAATTGATTGGCGGGTTATTCCTCTCACCCAGGTTTAATAAACTGGGAGGTTTGATTTCATTTCCAGAAGCAGCGGAGATGAAGGACTGGTATGAGCTATAAAGCCAAGCCGAGTTCAGTTTGATTTCCTCTAGTCCTAAGTGTGTTCATCATAAGTATAGCCGGGCCAATTAAAAATTTGCGTTGTGTTTTGCGAATCTTCAATTGCTTTATTGATTTCCCGTGAGAATTTATCATCTCCTAAATTTTCATCACATAAATTGATCAATAATTTCAAGGAATCTTCACATTTATTCAATTCACATCCTGAGAGTTTTGGAAGTAGTCGCATGTTGATCTGATCAATCATCGGCTTTTTCCAGTCCCGGTCTGGATAACGTTTAATATATGCCATGATACTTTGGGCTATTCGGTATCCAAATGCTCGGTTAGCCATCTGCATTAATTCTGCTAAGAAAGTGAGATTTTCTTTTATCGCCTTATCAATAGCTTCCTCTTTTGAATTGCTTTCTGCCCATTTGAGCCAATCTTCATAAGCCAAGTACCCAATATTAGCCTTTTTGATAGGTTCAAGGTCTGGTTGCTTGCTATGGTCATATAAGGTGTCGGGTGAGGGCGAGGCAAAACGTATTGAGTTTGCTCTATCAAGCACCTTATCCGAGAGCGCCTGTGTTGTCTCATCCTCATTGAGTGTTCCGACCCATAGAACATTGTGCGGAACGTAAAGAGACTTTGATTTTTCTTTTTCACTGTAAGGTAAATCAATTATTATCCGCGCATCACTTCCAGCATGATTACCGGAAAGGCTTCTTTTACCTCTCATTTCAAGTCGAGACAAAAACTCCGAAAAGTAATATTCTGTTCGCGCAAGATTCATTTCATCTAACAGAATAAGTAACATTCTTTTTTGCCATTTTTCGTACTTAGTAATTTTTAAATCTTTAGCAAAATCTTGGTCGAAATGCCCAAGGGCTTTGGCGCGGTCAGTCGGACGGTATCTTTCGGAAACGAAGTCATAGAAGCCCAAAAGGTCTTGGGGTGAGTCCCAACCTGGTTCAACCGGGACATGAAGAAAATGGATGCCGAAATAACTTGCATAAGCTTTTGGAAGCTGACTTTTTCCTGTACCGCTGAGACCACTTAGGACTGTGAGCGGTGACAGATCATTGACTTTTAAGGAAGTATGGAATGCCTTTATTATCCGAATTGGATATTTCAAACCACTTTCATCTAACTTGCGCTTAAATTCCTTTAGCTCATCCTCTTCATCTTGCAATTCACGCTGAGTATCATATCCTTCAAGGCAAGCGGGAGTATCACGAAAAGCAGCGAGTTGTTTATCAGTCTCTTTATCGCCGGAGCCTTCTTTAATGGCAACTGAAATAGGATCCTCGGGGAAACTAATTGTAGCGGATTCAACTGTTCCGACTGTGGCGAGTAAAGCTAATTTCTCCTGGGCTTTTGTTATGTCCTCCTTAAGCTTTTCATTTTCTTCAATTAATCGCTCATGCTCTGGCTTCAATAAGGCCATCTGTTTTTCGATAATAGCTTTTACTCGCTGTTCCTCTTTGTCAACTTGTTCCTTTAACTCGTCATTTCGGGATTTAAGCCTAGAAACATCCTCCGCCAATTGGTATTTGTAGTTGACTAACCCATCCTTCTCTATTGAAGCATCCTCATTTTTCTTCAGTAGTTCATCAAATTCATCCATACGTTTTTTTATGTATTCTTCCCATTCCTCCTTGGTTCCAAATATCGCCAGGGGATATCCATTAAGTTTATCTTCAGCCTCACGAATTTGTTTAGCAATTTCGGCTCTCCTTCGTTCAAGCGCATCAATACGATTAGACTCCTCCAATATAAAAGCATCCAACTCTTCCTTCATCTTTGTAAGATTCTTGTGGTCGCTTTTAATTTCTTCCCAACGACTTATCTTTTCTTCAGCTAACATGCCCTGTTTTATTATTCCTTCTTTTTCACTGAGCAATCCAGAATTTTGTTGCTGCAAATTTCTAGTTTCATGTTCAAGTGACTCGACCGCGCTTTCCAAGTCACTTTTATTTTTGAACCTGAGGTGTTGCCCCAAAAAATAGAAAACGGCACTTAAAGAAAGTATACCTGCAAATAAAACAATCATTGACAAGTATGAAATCACTGTGCCAGCTCCGTATTAGCTTCTATGCTTTCCGCATCACTTAATTCTTCAATCAGAGAGCGTATTTTTAGCCGCGCTTGAGCGTCTAAACTAGAGAGCGTTTGAAAACGAGCTGACAATACCTCAAATTGTGCTTTCAAAGCATCATGGCTTGCCTTGCTCCTTGCAAGTTCCTCTTTGGTTTGATTGAGTTGCAGTGTTGAATTTTCTATTTCAGTTCGAGTTTCCACAAGTGTATTTTGGAGAGTATCAAGTGTTGCCGTATCACTTTGAATTAACTTGGCTAAAGTGTTGACCTCCAATTTGAGTGCAGCGACATTTTCAGCTGTCGCTTGTTCCTCGCTTCGAGCGATTTCAAGTCGTGTACGAACCGTATTGAGTTCTTCCTTTAATTGTACAAGCTCTAAATTATTTGCCGACACTTCATCTTTGACCAAAGTCAGATTCTGACGTTCCAAATTGAGTTCTTCCCGCGTTTGGGTTAGTTGCAATGTTAAATCATCTAGATCAGTTCGAGTCGCCATAAGAGCTTCTTGTAGAGTATCACGAATTGCAGTATCGCTTCGGATTGATTGAGATAAATTTGCCGCTTCTATCTTGAGGGCTGAGACATTATCAACCGTAGTCTGTTCTTCTCTTCGTGCTATTTCAAGCTGATTACGAACCGTATTGAGTTCTTCATTGACTTGTTCAAGCTCTAAGTTATTCGCCGACACTTCATCTTTGGTCAAAGTCAGATTCTGACGTTCCAAATTGAGTTCTTCCCGCGTTTGGGTTAGTTGCAATGTTGAATCATCTAGATCAGTTCGAGTCGCCATAAGGGCTTCTTGTAGAGTATCACGAATTGCAGTATCGCTTCGGATTGATTGAGATAAATTTGCCGCCTCCATCTTGAGGGCTGAGACATTATCAACCGTAGTCTGTTCTTCTCTTCGTGCTATTTCAAGTCGTGTGCGAACCGTATTGAGTTCTTCATTGACTTGTTCAAGCTCTAGATTTTTTTCGGTTAACTCATCTTTGACCAAAACCAGATTTTGGCGTTCCATGTTGAGTTCTTCTTGCACTTTAGTGAGACGCAGATTCTCGGCTTCGGCTCTTTCAGTGAGGCCTTGTATTTCGGTTTCAAGTTGGGCGATTTCATCCGGGAGGGTCGCAGCAGAATTTTGTAAGTTGGTTAAGTCTGAGGTTAAGCCTGCAATTTCTAAATTAAGCGTATCCCTTGACCTTCTTGCTCTTGCTTCTTCAGTCTGAAGCTCGGGAATTTGAGCAATGAGTGATTTTGCATCATTTAGTTGACCACTTAAATTATCAAATTCAAGTTGAAGTGTTGCCACCTCTTCCATCAGATTATCTCTTTCAGTTCTTAATTGCGGGAGAGTCACTTCAAGTTCTGCTGCTTCATTACGGTCATTGGGAAGTGTAATAACCGATTGACCAAGGGCTGAGTAAGCAATTAAGAGAATAGCAGCAGCGAGAAACAAAAATAAGTAGCAAAACCATAGTGAAAATCGTTGAAGTGTTATAGTTTTTGTTTTCGTCATTTATTCATCCGTAATGGTGTTAGTTAGAATTTAATGGGGTGTATGACTGCATTTCGTGCTCTATCATTTCAATACATCCTTTGGTATCGTTTTTAATTTCGTCATCCCAAAAGCGTAGAGGACGCCAGCCGAAACGTTTAACAATTTCGTCACGACGACAATCTTTCTGACGGTGCTGTCCCGGAAACTCTTCATGCCAAATTCGTCCGTCTATTTCTATGTCAAGGCGTATAGGTAAAAAATCTTTTTGAATTTTCACCAAACCAAAATCCAAGTAAAAGTTGGCCACTTGCTGTTGTGGGATAGGATCAAGTCCTGCTTCAATGAGAGCCTTCTCAAAGCTATTTTCAAGTTCTGAGCGAAAGGGTTGTGGTCTTATTGACGGATTGTTTGTATTAAAGTGCCTTCGCTTTGCTTCAAGCAATAGTGGGTCATATGGATTTTTTGCCGTCCCTATCACCGCGATAATATGAACTACCCATCCATGCTGTCGGGCTTTTATCATTAATTGATTAAACTCAGAATTTGTTTTTGGTGTTTTATCCCAATTGCGCTTCGCAATGAGTACCCCATTTCTTTCAACACGAGATTCAATTTTTACAAGTGCCTTTTGAACTGTTTGTTCATCAGTGTTGATGATGGGGAGAGAAACTGTCTCTCGCTTGGCGAGACTAATTTCTACTTCAGCGACGGCATTGATATTTTCAGAACTCGTGAATGTCCAACCTGTTCGAGACAAATAGTTTGGATATACTCGCCAGCGATTAAAGCCGTTGAGAGCGAGTTCGCCGCGAACTAAAGCTTGACGAATTTGATCCAAGCGACTTACATGAGGAGATTTGGGAGGGTTATAATTTCTGAGGCGTCCACCGATGGCATATCGAAGTCGCCATGATTCACAATGATTCAGACTCACTCTCATTAGCTTTTGTAAAACCTAATCTAGAGATGGTGAAATATTACTCATGAAATTGCGTTCCATCAATCAACGCTACAAAGTTTAAAAATTTTTATCTTACGGAAGGTGAGACATAAATCAAGCAAAAATTGCATATTTCTGATTTCCTTTAGTCATAAAGCATGTAGCATCTATAAACGGGAGCAGAATTGGTTCAATGATGGAGGTCAGCAGAACATGAAAAAGGTATACGTTTATCGGGGTGTGGGCAATTGAATAATTATTGGATTGAATCACGCTTGCATCATCATGGACTGAATATTTTCATGGTTTCTTCCGGAATGGGGTGTGGGTCATTGAAGATATGGTGAAAATAGGTGGAATACGTCACTCAATGGACTCTGGCAATGGCGTTAAGGAAAAAACACCAAATCCAAAATACGGATACAGGTCCATCAAAGAGTTCCAAGTCACGAAATTTAGGTATAGGCTTTACCTTGACCCAATTTATATGTTGTTAAAAGTAATACAGAAAAATAATCCAACATCTTTATTGAGTATGACTATTATTGTTTACCAATAAATTGGGAGACACATTATCGATTCCGAATTACCGTATTTAAAAGGTAACTTTACATACATCTAGAATGAAATCATACCACTCACAAACCAAGTCTAAATTTAAGGAATAATTATGAGAATCTCCTCAAGGAGTTTAGCCAAAAAACTCATTAAATATCTTTTAAGAGAAGATATTTATTCTACGAAAGTAGTTTCACCCGTTAGGATACAACAGTTTTTATCCGCCGTTTGCCCTACTCCCATACAACAGAAACTAATTCGCATTGGAGCGCCGAATGATGGGGGCTATCTTCTTCCTGATGACTTTTTGGATATAAAGGCCTGTTTTTCACCTGGGGTAGGTGAGGTATCTAAATTTGAAGAAGATTTAGCTGATTTAGGAATCCGTTCATTCTTAGCAGATGGTAGTATTGACGACCCAAAATTTTCCAATGAGATGCTACACTGTATCGGCAAGTATATATCAGTGATCAAAACTCAGAAACAGACATTAGGCTTGAGGATTGGGTGAATTGGGGGGGGGAAGGAAATTTGTCAGGGGACTTAATTTTACAAATGGATATAGATGGTAGTGAATATTCGGTAATTTTTGATACCCCCGAGGAGCTATTGAAAAGATTTCGGATTATAGTCATAGAGTTTCATTCCATGGATAGTCTTATTTCACCGCTCGGATATGACCTCATTCGATTGACCTTTAACAAAATATTAAAACACTTTACCGTAGTCCACATACATCCAAATAATTATGAGAAACCCCTTTTATTCAAAGAATTTGTTTTACCACCTGTGATGGAATTTACTTTTCTCAGGAATGACCGAGTTCAGATATCAAATAAAGCCTTGTCATACCCGAACAATTTAGATGCCCCAAATGGAGCTGATTTCCCTCATGAGGATCATATACTACCAAAATGCTGGTACAATACAAATTAATTAACTACTTTCCCTGACTATCCAAAGCAGATTTTATTCTTTTCTCTTCAGGCCACTCACCTGAAAAGACTATTGTTTAGTCACTTAAGCGCACAAAGAAAATAGGACTGACTTAAATTGGGCAAAAGTCCTGATCTTAGATTTTTGCTGTGCACTGGGTCTTCATGCCCCAAGTCGTATTGAAACGAAGCGTTGAGCCCGAACTAGGGCACCTCATATAAATGATTTAATGTGGGTGGGTAGAGTTATTCCTGATGAAACTATTAAGGACATCCACCATTCAATAGATCTTATGAACTGGGTGACCGGGATGCCAAAATCACGAGCCATTCTCTGGACACTCGCTCGTTTGGATTCTGGCTGAGCGAAGCAACCAATGACCGTGTGATACAAGATCCGGTTGGCGAACTTGAAGTGTGAGGGCGCGAGTAGACGATCAAAGCTCAACTCCCGATAGAGTGTTCCGTAGATTTCATGGAAGCCATAATGAGCTGGCTTTCTTCCTAGATAGCATTAATATTGACCACCTGTGATGGTGGTTTCGGGGCATTGGCTAAAGCTTTGATGACGCCAACTCTGTGCAGTTTTGGGAATTGCTCTCTTGTTGGTAAAAGGACTGAAACCCTTTCAATACCATTCAGGTTAGGCTAAATTCTCAATAAAGGTATTTGGGCAGTCACAGGTTCAATTGATGTTTCCGGTCAATTCTGTCCATGTATGAGACTTCAATAGAAACATTTTATAAACCGCAATAGAGTGCTTTACGATAAACGTTGGAGAACGTGTTTATAATAAGTTCTAACGGAATGAGCAAAAACACTGCTTGGTATAAGCTCAATAAACAGTTTCACTGTCGCTTCTGAATGGTGGTGACCCCAAATAGGGCAAGATTCAACTTGTTAAAGACAAGCTGTGATAAACTCCGGTTTTTTCCTAACTGTGTCGAACCTTTATCCAGCCTACTTAAACGTGTGAATGTTTCATAATAGAGCGAGTATATTGGTCGGCAAAGCGGTACTTACTATGCAAAACAATGCCTCAATCGGGATTTATTATCCGGGCAGGGATAAATGTCAGATTTAGTCAATAGGTAACTCTGCAATACCTCGCTTAATTTAGTCAAACGGACATGACGACCACTAAGGTTAACGAGGAAAACCACTTCATAAATTTTCCTCCAATGTAGGGTCAGTGTAATACAAGGAGATATAGGGATATTGATTGACTGGCGATGTTAAGTCAAGTTCACAATTCAAAAAACTTTGGAGAGAATAACCCATTCTGCATTTTCCGAATGCGTTTTACCAATATATCATGTATACACTCCAAGCAGGGCCTGGTACTTTTGGGCCTCCTGCTTCACCTTTACATTTATATTTTTCTTGAAGATATTTTTCTAATTCTGTCGCACCATTGTAAGACAGACCTTTTTGAACAATCTCATGCGTCGCATAATTAGGAACTTTATTTTTTTCCTTAAGTGTTTTCACTCTCTGTTCTACGTCTGTTGACATACCCACTCTGCAACCCATTGCTTTAACCTTTCAGTTATGAAACTAGTACATTGTTACTTAATGAATCTATTGAGAATTATTACCCTTAATCTCCCAACTATCGGTACACATGGTTTCCTAGGTTGGTTTTTATCATAATAGTTTCACGGCAAAATATATTATTCCGGTCTAATCATTCAGCAGTAATTCCAGCTAAAAATTAAACACCCCGAATTTACAGGGTTTTCGGCTATCAGAAAAATTTATTTTTCGTAAACACTCTGAAATAACTTTGTGGCCTTTTGACAGAATTTGTCTCTAATCGATCTCAAAAATAAAAATTATCATCAATCATAATTTATGAGCAGTCCTATGTCAACTAATACCCTTCGCGAACATCTTTCAATGCCGAGTTTGCTGAGCAAAGTCCTTAAGTTCTTTGCCCGCCTTCCCAACCCCATCAATAATCGTGGGTAACTACTCAGGTAGTATCAGTGACAGATGAGTATAGCCGCATCGGCTGAACAAGGATCTTGCGAAGGACTGGTCTGTTAAGTGTCGGGAGCAGGTGCTTCAGAAGCAAACTGTACCATCAGTTCACTGGGATTGGTTCCCAAGACATCCAGTGCGTTCAACTGGCGTTTGCGAGCGGTCTCTAACACACTGCGGAGAACGGCAAAGTCGCGTGCACCGTCTTTGGTTCGAAAGCTCCCCGAGATCTTCTGCTTGATTTTCAAAGGGCGTCTATCGCGCTCAGCCAGATTGTTGGTGGCGGGGACCAGCGGGTGATGCAGACACCGCAGCGTGTCATCACGATAATGAAAGAAGCGGAGAGCCAAGTTATGACCCGGGCGCCGGCGGGTTCGTCCCCGACTCTTTTGAGACTATGAAAGTATTCATTTCACCCTTTTATTGATTAATATTTTGCCAGTTTTTTTGCCAAACCCCAATCCTTACAGTCAAGTTTATCCTCGTCCTTCGTCCTATTCATTTTTGAACCCACTTTTGTTTTCAACAATGATCCTGTTTCTTCTTGACTTAGTGAATTAGCTATGATTCACTGGTGGTGAACAATCAATTATTGGTTTCAATTGAGGATGAACTATGTCAATACGACGGTACCAGGGACTTCTGCCCCGCTCAGCGGTTCAGTTGTTACCCTCTAGTTTTGGCGATTATGTTGTTGCCACGGACAATCCGGTCCGGGCGATTGTTGCGTTTGTTCAGACGCTTGAGCTGGACGCGGTGGGATGGTGATGTTTGGAGGGTGGATTCAACCCTGATCACACTCTGAATGAGGGTCAAAATAACCTTGATTTGAGGATCAGGGGCAAGTCTTCTAATTGGCTAAAATTGAATACTTTCATAGTCTCCAATGATAACTGGAAACAGTATTCTAAGAAAAAGGCAGCCTGAGTTGATTGAAATGTCGCAATCTGAGAATCGCACCCATTACGACTGGGCGTCAATCAGTGACAGGGGAAGATAAACGGTTTGCTGCAGGAGCAAGAAAAAACGGACTTGTACAAGGCACGGTGAACCTTTTTTAAACTTTAACGATGGGAGGGTATTGTAAAGATAGGTGCCAATCCAAGTGCCATTGATGCGGCAAACTTGTCTTGAAACAGGATGCTTGATGGAGATTGACATCGTGGATAAAGGAGTGGAGTAAAACACTACGGAGAATAGAAGTCAAGAGACTAACCCATTCCACATATTCCGAATGTTTTTTACCAATATACCATATATACACTCCAAACAGGTCCTAATACTTTTTGACCTCCTGGTTCCCCATAACATTTATATCTTTCTTGAAGATATTTTTCTAAGTCTGTCGCACCAGCGTAAGACAGACCTTTTTGAATAATCTTATACATCGCATGATTTGGAACTTTATTTTCATTTTTAAGTGTTTTCACTCTCTGTTCTACGTCTGTTGACATACCCACTCTGCAACCCATTTCTTTAGCCTCTCAGTTATGAAACCCCTGCAATGTAACTTAATGCAATTATTGAGAATTTTAACCCTTTATTTCCAAACTATCGGTATACATTGCTTCCTTGGTTGGATTTTATCATGATAGTTCTACGTCAAAATATATTATTCTGTTCTAATCATTCAGTAACTTTAGTTTGATTGAGGTGTTACAGAAAATTAGCCCATCTTTAACATTTTTCTCTCCAAAAAGTGTAAATTAAGGCTAAATTCAACTTTTTTAACATACCCCGATTTTAAAATATTACCATACCATATTTCCGATAGTTAACGTGTTCGAGGGTCCTCTATAATCCAAGGCTATCCCAAATTGCGACATTTTTCAAATTAATATACCAATACTTAATACATTACAAGTTGCCCTTAACCGGCCTTAATCTCTGCTATTATACGTCTTTAGTTTGCAGGAAAAGACAAAACAAAAAATTGAAATTTTAGATTAAACCTATATTATCTGGTCTGCAAGCTCCCCATTAAAATGTCATCTTGATTGACGCTAAATAAATCGATTACTTCAATGCCCCAAGAAATTACTACCAAGAAAGAACTCGCGAAAATATTAGAATCACTGTCAGAAAAGGCAACTTTTCAAAGAGATTTGACATCTGAAAAATTCTCCCGTAGGGAATTTCAGGAGAATTCAGAAAATAATAAGCTAAAAGGCAAATTTTTCCCAGCACTTTTTGATGTTGTGATTACGGATTACGAACTTGAATGTATTCTTCCAACTATGAGAAAACTGCTTGATAGATTTATTGATTCCGAATCTGACCAAGTAGGTAATGGGCTAGCTAAGATTGCGGGTGGTGTTTCATACCCTATTCCTCTAACGGATTATATAAGAATATTGATACGTTCCTCAGCTATTTTGGGTGGGAAGCGAACCGCTGAATTGTTATTCAGTTGGATTAAGGGTGAGCCGGTAAAGTACCATAAGATTTATATTCTAGGAGGTATTTCAATAGATAATCCACTTAAGATTCAAGAGGGATTAGAGATTGTTCAATTCCAACCATCTTCAAAGAAAATGTCTAGATTTGTACCAGCTATGAGTTCAGAATTACTTTTTATGCAAAAAGCTATTGGCGGTGTGGAGTTGTCAATTGAGTATGAATTTAGACCAGCTCTCTATCACCCTTTGAAGGGAGAAGTAGGTATAAATAAACCGAAGTTTACTAAGAATTCAGGATTTATCAACAACTTGCCAATTGATGGTCTTTGTAAAGCAATGTCTCTAACGAGTAATTGTTGTGTTCGATGGCGGTATGAATACATTGATTTCGGGGACGTGAAAGACTTCATAGTCGAGCCTTTAGATGATCTTTCTTCTAGTAATATACCACTAATTTTTGATTCTACCAATTATACCCAAGAGAATTTTGAGCAAACCAGAGATAGATACCATAATTTAGAAGCAAAGATAGAAAGCAATCTTGATCTGGATACTGCAATAAAACGATGGATTAATTCCAAGGAGTCGAATTATTCGATTACTGATAGTTTCATCGAAATACGAATTGCACTGGAGTCACTGTATTTGAATAAAAATAATAGTGAACTGCGTTTCAGGCTGGCAAGTTATGGAGCATGGCACTTAGGGCAATGTTTTGAACAAAGGAAGAAAATTTTTAAAACCTTATTGGACACATACAACTTGGCATCCAATGCAGTGCACGGGGAAAACATTAAATGTAATTGCAAAAACAAAACATTGCTTGAGAAAGCACAGGAGATTTGTCGAGAAGGAATTCTTAAAAGATTAAGTGATGATGAGAAACCTGAATGGGATGATTTGATTTTGGGTTTCAAATCTGAACTTCACAAATACAATTGAGATATAATATTACTTATGGGCACCTCTATTTATTCTTGGTTTTCGGATTAAATAGAGGTGCCCTTAAGTTAATTTTGTTGTGATAATAACATGTAAATGCCGTTTTCACAAGTAATCTAACGGGTTTTTTAATCGCTGATCAGGGATTAGATTGACAGGAAGAGATTTAGTGCATAACATAAATTAATTTAAATTGAGCAATTGTCATCATATAATGACATAGGAATCAATTAATGCCTCATGATTCAAGAAATAAGAATCCTCCTACTATAAATGTAATTAGTCAAGCTGTTATGGCTATTGTATCTGTTTTAACGGCTGTTTTTATATTTGTTTGGTTCATTATGAATGAAGCAAGTGATATGAAGGCCAATGCTCAGGAGATTGAACGTACACAGCAAAGATTATCAGATGATTTTGATGAATTTAAAAATAATTTTAATCAACTTAGAGCTGATTTTGATAGTTTTGCTAAGGAAAGCAAAGTCCAAATAGAAATGAATACTAGTATCACGCCTTCATTGAATTGATGGATAATGGCGAGATACTTGGAAGAAATACTGCTCGCAATTAATTGGTGTTGACTGTTGACAGAATGACAGAGAATAATGCAAACAAACTACATCATTTCAATGGTTTTGAGATACTAGTGCAATAGAAGAATTGAGTGCTAAAGTAGATAAGGTAGGTGAATCCAACGGTGCAATATTGGCACTGTTGAACAGGTTATGTGGGATTAGTACTGCAGAAGATTGTATAGTATTAGGGAACTCTGAACAGAAAAATTAAATTCGTTAGATTTTCAAATTTCATACTTATCTCTGGTTTCATCAGTAAATTTGTTGATTCATGAAACTCGCTCTCTTGACCAAGAGACTGTCTGGACGATAATCTGCATTAATCTGCCCAAATTGTATAGTTCTGTCTGTAAGATTCTTAATGATAAGGACGAATAATGACCTTGCGAATTACTCTCCTGTCCCTGATCCTCATCCTGCTCAACCAAACACCAATCAAAGCTGCCGATTGGGTCAATGGCCGTGGCTTGACCAGACTCTATAATGCGGTGTTGTCCCATGATCCGGCGAAGGTTGAAAGGCGGCTTGAGACCGGGGCTGATGTCAATTTCCGAGCAACCAGCCGGGCCAAGTATCCGGGTCGAATGCCACTTTATGAAGCCGTGACCATCAATAATTCCCGGATGGTCAAGGTGTTTCTTGATCATGGTGCCGATCCAGACATCCCGGATACCAAGGACCCCTATTACAGGCATCATACGCCGAAGCACAGCCCAAGATAGTCAGATTGTTACTTGAAGCCGGCGCTGATCCCACCATCAGTAACAACAAGGGGGATTCACCTCTCAGCCTGGTGGCTGGTTATCGGGTCCCCTGGTTCAGTTACACCAAGAACCATACCAACGCCTATCTGCACCAGTTGATGCTATCCTTTATTGATACAGACCAGTTGGAACCGACCATGGCCTGGTGTGTGTGAAAGTATTGCCACGGAGAGCAATTTTGGCAATTGACGGTAAAAAGTGATTTTGAGTAACAAAAGCAGGGCAAAAACTTTTTATTATTAGGGAAATCGAATCATGTGTTAAATATTGACAGAACTGATAAATGAACCAAAATATTTAATTTAGGTCGCCGATCAGGGTCAAAAAACTTTGCAGAGAATAACCCATTCTGCATTTTCCGGATGCGTTTTACCAATATATCATGTATACACTCCAAGCAGGGCCTGGTACTTTTGGACCTCCTGCTTCACCTTTACATTTATATTTTTCTTGAAGATATTTTTCTAATTCTGTCGCACCATTGTAAGACAGACCTTTTTGAACAATCTCATGCGTCGCATAATTTGGAACTATATTTTCTTCCTTAAGTGTTTTCACTCTCTGTTCTACGTCTGTTGACATACCCACTCTGCAACCCATTTCTTTACCCTTTCAGTTATGAAACCCCTGCAATGCATCTTAATGCAATTATTGAGATTTTACCCTTTATTTCCAAGCTATCGGTATAGCATTTCTTCCTTGGTTGGATTTTATCATAATAGTTTTACATCAAAATATATTATTCTGTTCTAATCATTCAGTAACTTTAGTTTGATTGAGGTGTTACAGAAAGTTAGTGTTCCTGATAGGTCGGCAAAGTGATTTCATTAATACTAACCCATCTTTAACATTTTTCTCTCCAAAGAGAAAAAAATAAGGTTAATTTCAACTTATTTTCATACCCCCATTTTACAAATATTGTTAATTGAACACCAGTTACGTTTTTGCGATTCCGCTCATTTATCTCAAGTGGTACCACGCGCCTCATTTTAGGGGCCTTTAAACCACTCCATGCCCACACTCAATCTCCCACATGTTTATTCGAGCAACCACAATAGGAACCACCAAAGACGGTTCACATCGGATCACCTATCAACTGGTCAAGAACCAACGACATGGTCCAAAGGTCAAACAAAAGACCTTGCCGCTGACAACGACCAGTTTGGCCGGCCCGGATAACACGACCATCCATATTCGCACGACGGCGACACCGGATGAAATCCAAACCAAGGTCTATCAAGACATGGGACTATCACTCCCGCCGAGGTATGTCCGAAAGTCAGTCGTTTGACCGGGCATTGATACGGTAATAGGCGGGATAAAAACCCGCACGACATTCAGAACATGATTGAGGTGCTCAAGTGCCGGAAGTGCGACTTCGTAGTGCCCCTTGGATTTTTACACCCCCGTTTCTATTGGCTTTTGACCACTTAATGTTAAAGATGGGCTAGCTGCGGGAGAGTATGAAAGTTTTTTGGTTCTCCTTCTTTTTATTGAATGCTCGCTTGGTGAAGCATACCAAACAGTGTATTCTTGAAATTCTCAGCGACCCAGAATAGGGAATTGGAGAAAGGATGGAACGAGCTCTACAGGATTCATGTCATGATGGCGATTGGTCCTTGGCATACCTTGCCTTGGCCTATCCCCAATCAATGAACCATGAACAAAAGACTGTTCGGCCCAGACACTCGTTGTGCATCTGTTTGCATTGCTGCTGGTGAAAAGATTGAAACTGGCCTGAAAACGAGGGTGAAAATACTGTTTTTAATCCAGAAAAGTTAATCAGGAATAAAATATTACCCGACCTGATAGATTATCCACAAAGTTTGATTTCTTTCATCAAAGAAGGGGAACCTTTGAATTGTCAGACGTTATCAAGAATATGACTAATTGATGATGACTATTTTTCTTAATTCATTTCAAGTCATCAAGTGATAAGCCAGGTTCCCAAAGGTTAGCAAGTCGCTGAGCTTCAGCTATCTGCTCGGGCGTCATCAATTCATCAACTAAATCTAGCATGCTTTCATAGCTCTCATTTTCATCTTGTGACGCTGCTAGGTTAATCCATAGATGGGAATGAACATAATTCTTTGAGACACCCTTACCTTTAAAGTATAACACTCCCAATTTGGACTGAGCATATGCATTCCCTTGCTCGGCTGCCATACGATACCATTTTGCGGCTTCATTATAATTCTGCTGCACACCTTGACCATTTTGATACAACCATCCCAAGCTGCTTTGACTCCTGACATTCCCTTGCTCAGCCGACTTCCGATACCATCTCGCTGCTTCCTCATAATCTAGCGATACACCCAGACCTTGTTCATAAAGCAACCCCAAGTTGTTTTGACCAAAAGCATCACCTTGCTCAGCCGACTTCCGATACCAACTCGCTGCTTCCTTAAAATCTAGCGATACACCCAGACCTTGCTCATAAAGCAACCCCAAGTTGTTTTGACCATAAACATCACCTTGCTCAGCCGACTTCCGATACCAACTCGCTGCTTCCTCATAATCTAGCGGCACCCCTAATCCATATTGATACAGTAGCCCCAAGTTGGTTTGACCATTAGTTTCACCTTGCTCAGCCGCCTTCCGAAACCAACTCGCTGCTTCCTCATAATCTAGCGATACACCCAGACCTTTTTTATAAAGCAGCCCCAAGTTGTTTTGGCCATGAGCGTAACCTTGCTCAGCCGCCTTCCGAAACCATCTTGCAGCTTCCTTATAATCCTGTGGCAAACCATGAGCACGTTCATAAAGCAATCCTAATTTTAACTGAGAATAAGCATCACCTTGCTCAGCCGCTTCCCGATACCATTTCGCTGCTTCCTCATAATCCTGCAGCACACCCATCCCATTTTGATAAAATAATCCTAAGCTGTATTGACTATCAGCATCACCTTGCTCAGCCGCCTTCCGATACCATTTCGCTGCTACCTTATAGTCCTGCGGCACACCTTGACCTATTTCACAAAGCCATCCCAAGATCTGTTGACTATCAACATCACCTTGCTCAGCTGCCTTATGATACCATCTCGCTGCTTCCTCATAATCCTGCGGCACACCGAACCCAAATAGATAAATCCTTCCCAAATTCCCTTGACCTTCAGCAATCCCTTGCTCAGCCGCCTCGCGATACCATCTCGCTGCTTCCTCATAATCCTGCGGCACACCCAGACCTTCTTCATAAAGCAACCCCAAGTTGTTTTTTCCATGGGGAAACCCAAGCTCAGCCGCCTCCCGAAACCAACTCGCAGCTTTTTTATAATCCTGCGGCACACCCAAACCTTCTTCATACAGCAATCCCAAGTTGTTTTTTCCAATTACATCACCTTGCTCAGCCGCCTTCCGGTACCATCTTGAAGCTTCCTTATAACCCTGTGGCACACCATGACCTAGTTCATGCAGCATGCCCAAGTTGAGTTGACTATGAGAATCCCCTTGGTTAGCCGCCTGCCGATACCATTTCGCCGCCTCTTCGTAATCCTGCTTTACACCTTTACCAACTTGAAATAACAATCCCATGTTGAACTGTGCATCAACATTACCTTGCTCAGCCGCCTTCCGAATCGAAGCTACATCAAAATACTGTGGCACGGCCTGTTCTAGAATGTTTATGTCTCGGTTGTGATTCTCAGATTGAGAATTGTTAGCCATCTTGCCATTTTTTCTCATAATTCACTTTCCATCTATCATTGGCCGATTTCGGGTTATCAATCTTCGGCATTATTCTATGCTAGTTTTAACCAAAACGACCGGTTTTTTCAAGGAAACGGAAACCCAATTCCGCTTGTCTATCTAATATATACCATCTCATAGCCGATTTCTTCAAAAATTCACTGATCTGGTCTTGTTCGTGGCAGTTCAAAACTGCCCGACCAAATCGGCAATCCCTGCTGACTTATGGTTGGATAATTTACTGTGTGACCGTGCTTCCTCAAGCAGTCCAGAACAACATTGAATTTGACTCTGGGGATTTCATATTCAGCCCATTCACAAAGACGACGAATGGCTCCAATCCCGCTTTGAAAAACCTTCATGATTATCTCGCAGTTGATCCCGATTAATGGCGTTCCAATTCTCTTTTGACTATACACGGACAGATGCTTTCGCATATATGTGGTTGGCATGAAAAATCCAGTATTTCCTCATTCAATGCGAGAAAAATAATTCCAATTAACTGAGGTTCATCCGCTCTGGTCAAAAAAAGTTAAATCCGTCTGCTTTCTCAAATCCATCTCATGTTCTAGCGGTCAACAGTGCTTGAGGATATTCTTGTTCTTCGCGGCCATCTGACCCAAACTTAGGGTATACAGTTTTATACCATCGTTATCATGAATGAATATCATTCCACAGGTTGCCTCCTGCCAGTTAAACCGTGTTTGTGTCGTCCACCCCTCAGTAACCAATCGGGTGATTACAATGAGGTCGATGAACCATCGCCCTATCATGAGTTTCAGCAACCGTTATTGCTTTCTCTAGTATCTCAATTGCCGCACTGATTACCTTCTTGGTACTTTGCCAAACAGAGAGGAATTCTAGCAAAGTACGCCAAGAGGGTGAAACCGATGGCGTCATATCACTCCCTTGATATAATAACTCCTGACAAGTTCGGGGTAGAATCTTCAAGACCAACCCTATCGCCAAATTCCCAGCAGGTAGGTTCATTGCCCCTTCCAAAAGACCAAATTTATCATCCACCGGGTAAATCGTATTCTTCTTCCCGCGCCACTGATGGAGGGAGTAAAATTATTCCAACATACCAAGCAAACCGAACTGGGATCCATTGATCTGGTCAAGACGATGCCAAGTTTGACCATTCCTTTTGATCGCCGAAGGAGAACCATCAACTAGTTGCTCAATTGCGTCCTTAAGTAATCCAATACCCGGCTTCTTGAGATGTCTGAATTCAAGCGTGGTACAATTAGTCGCTGTATGGCCCAACTGTAAAAGTTCCTTGACCACCTTCAAAAATGTATAATGGTCAGACCGAAGGAATGCAGGAAAAGACACATTCTTTTTGGTTTCTTCGTTGTTGGTGCTTCAATGCAAACTCATCGAAAAAGCACCGAGTTTGATTCCATCTTGAAGGATTATCATCCCCGTTGTTGCCAAAAAGCCACTTGGTGAAGGCTATCAATATTCTTTACTGAAAAAGCAAAATCGTGCAGTCTCCAATACGGATTAATTCATCCTGATCTGTGATCATTAAATTTATCAACCCGTTACATTAAATGCAACAACGGAATTTACATGCGACGAACACTACATATCTAAACCAACCCCACGTGCAAACATTTTGGCAAACAAAACTCAGTTCCCTTTCAAGGTTAATTTTACTCCCAAACAGGATATTGCAACCTAAGGTGGCTTCAGACCCTTGTGACGTTTTAGTCCTGACTTTGAGACCAAAAATTATGGGATTTTTGGTCTCAAAGTCAGGTCTAGCCGCGTTTGGTTTTTGATAAGAAAACCCAACATCATGAAGAAGCCAAAGGACAAGAGCGGTTCAAGGGCCTGGCATATATTCCACCCCATCCGAGCAACAGCTTACCATAAGTGTTCAGTCTTTGCTTGATAATTTCGCATCGCTGTTTTTGAACGCGGTGCAGTTGTCAAACCAATAAGAGAGTATACCGATGGCCTCCTAGCCAACGGAACTTCAAAACAAGTCATTTATTCTGTTGAGCGTGTGTTTGAATGAGAACTTTCCTATATTTGGTGCGCTTCAATATTACACTGAATAGGGCCTAAATCCAATTATTATGGGGGTGTACAGAAAATTATAACCCCATTTGATTTGTGAAGTTCAGCTTAAAACAAGATCAGAAAATGTCACCACTTTGCCATCAGAGATGGTGTGGCCTCTGCTTATAGGCATTTGCAACCCAAATAAACGGCAGCAGAAAAGAGGGCTAAGGAAATTCCTAATTGCTTACCGCCTGCCCTCGGTGGACAATCGGAATAGACAGGGAGTTATTTTGGTATTTGAGCACAAGTTACAAATCCAACCAACTTAGCTATTACAGTGTTAGATTAACCCATCTTGATGATAGTATTTATTGCGGCAACTCTAGTAATACTCTCCATGCAGATTTTATTTCCAAAAAGAGTTGTAATGGAAATTACTATTTTGGTTGCTGTTATTCTTGCATGGCATACAATTTCTTCCCATGCCACTCCTTAAACTACTATCCTTGAATGCTTCCAGAGCTTTTATTTGACCACATTTGGGGCATTCCTTCATATTACCTTTGCCTAACTGATCTGCTACTGCAATAATCTCTTCAGTTACATTGAGGTAAATGCTTTTCTTGAAAATTATCTCTTCGAGTCTTTTGGAGAGAGTATTGACAGGATCCTTCCCCAAATTGAATTTATTTATTCTCACGAACCTAAAACCATAGCTTTCCAATATTTTTTCCCGTTCTATGTCGTCTGGTTTGTAGTAGCTGTGATAATTTAGTTTATTGACTTCCTTTAAATCTGTGAAGTGTTCCTTAAACCCATCATATTCGATTATGATGTTGGTTGTTTTCCCCTCTTTTGAATATTGCAGCAGAAAGTCACAGCGATATTTTGGATGCCTATACGTGTGGTCTAACTGTTGAAGGTATTCCCCGACAGGAAATTGCGTGTGCAATTCCAACTTGTGGAAATTGTTCTGATAAAATGCAGTATTTTTAATCCACTCCAAGACTTTTCTTTCCATTGGTGAATTTTTATCCACATCATCAGGGGTTGGTTCATTTTTTGCGGTTATAAGTACATTGTGATAGTGTTTTATTGCCTCTCCAATGGAACCAGAAAATTCTACTATTGGCTTGCTTAAGACAAAATGCATACATTCCTTTGCTCGAGAAAAGCCAACATTTAATCGTTGCAAGCGGATTTTTTTCTCATCATCATAGTCGGCCTTACTGAGGTCCTTGGCAAAAATGTAATTAGTCCTGTCAGAAGTGCGTGAGGCAACCATTGAGTAGAAAATAATATCACGCTCTTCACCTTGGCATGAGTCAAAAGTCATTACTTTAAGTTTAAGTTGGGAATATATGTCATCAGAAAGATTAGATTCTGAAACTTTTTTTGCTAAATATTTTTGTTGATTTGTAAAGGGGGTAATGACTCCCACGGTTGCTCGTTTTTCGTTTATAACCAACAATTCGAGTTGTTGAATGATATATTCAGCTTCAAATGAATTCGTGTTTTGTAACTGAGGAATTTCGAATAATCCGTCGTGTTCGAGATTGTGAAACTTCAAAACTTCACTGACTGGTTTGCCACGAATCTTTATCGCTTGCAGGCCACCATTGTAAAAGTACTTGCTCGAAAAAGAAATGAGTTCTCTGTACCCACGAAAGTGCTTTTTTAGCATAACATCATAGTTTGTAACTGATGCGAAGAACTCAAGAATGGAAGTTTGAATATTAAACGGCTCAACTTTAAAGTACTTTTCTTGAGATATATGAGCTCGATAACTTGCCTTTATTCCCTCCATGTACTTATCGTTCATACTCTTGCTGGCACGCGATGTTTTAACATTGCTAAACTGCTTGTTGTCTCCTAGCACTAAAATTTTCTTAGCTCTTAAGACTGCAGGAAAAGCCTGAGCTATACTCACCTGAGACGCTTCATCAATGATAACGAGGTCAAAAAGATTTTTCTCTAAGGGAATGTATTCGGCAAAATCACGAATACCGGCAATGATACAAGGGAACGCTTGGATTAATGTATCAAAATAATCTTTGGGGAATTTTTGCTTTTTCGAGAATATCCATTTTAGTGATTGAATAGAACTTCTTTTGTTTTCGGCAATATCAATCACTCTTTCATCAATCAGATTGGTCATTATTGTTGTATGAAGTTGTTCGAGATTGGCACAGTCATCTCTGTAATCAATTTGAGGTATATTCGAGAAATTAGTTGTCACTTCGCGATTCAACTTGAATCTCTTGATTAGAAGTTCAGCAAATGCAATATAGTCATCTAAGGTACCAGGGGTATTGGTTTTTTCGAAGCTCAGGCTGATCCCTGCTTCGTGAAGGATTTTTATTGACTTTTCATTGCTTATTCGGGTGAAACATTCGAATGAGGTTTTTTCCGTTTCTGAAAATATTTTAATGTCATCGGTGTGGGGATAGGATAGAAGATCCCAATAGTTTTTTAAAAATTTCTGTTCACTGAAACCTTTCTGTTTAAAGACTCTTAACGCCCCTATGAGGTCAGTCGAAATATTTGATAAAAGCTTAAGATCCCTTTTTAAATCAACAACAAATGAAAATTTTACTTTTTTATTAATTTTCTTGTTCAACAGGTTGATTTCTTTGCGTTTAAACCAAGCAATCAAGGAATTGACAAACTGATATTTTGTCGGATTGGCAATCCGATTATATTCTGCAATTCCTTGGAGTATTCTTTTTTGAGTTTTACCATCAACCTCCGAAAGCTTTGACAGTCTATTGAATAACCCTTTGTCAAAGAGGTATGCGACTAATTCAAAGAGTTTAATAACGTCTTGTACCTCTTTGTCTGTCCAGTTTTGGCAATGTTCCTGAAGGAGTGTTATAAATTTTTGAAAGATAGCTTTCTTTTTCCTATCCCTAATCAACACGAGCACGTTATGGAGGTCATTAATCAACTCCCCATCCCCTAGAACTCTTTCGGAGGTTGCCTGAAAAGATTTTAACTGATTGGTTAATTTCTCTTCTGTTTCGATTAACTCGACGATTTCTGGGAGTTGAATTTCTGCGTAGGAATTAACAATGTCGGTGAGATCATTAGTGAGTCTGCTTTTATTGGTGGTTACGAGGGCCTTGATTTCCTGTTCTTTCTGTTTGGCAGCCTGATGATATTCTTTAAGTTTGGTTATGACGGATGATGAAAATATTTTTCCGAAGTTGCGTTTATCCAGTCTTAATATGGGGTTTATGAATTCTTGTGACGTTCTTACTTTATTTAAGGTTTGGACAATTTTATCTTCGACAACATCAAGGGCTTCTTGTTTGTCTGACAGGATCAGCACGGATTTATTTTTGACAATGGCTTCAAACGCAATGGCGGTGATCGTATGACTCTTACCTGTTCCAGGTGGCCCTTGTACGGTAACAAACCTGCAATCAGGTTTGTTGAGGGAACTGGCAACTTTCTTTTGTTCTTCGTTGAGCGGTATGGGTGCTTCATAAATCAATCGTTCTGGAACGGATTTGCCTTCCCAATCGTTCTCAACTTCCGCATTGTATGATTTTGGTTCTTTGAGTATGTAGTCTTGAATTATTTCTTTGAACGTGTCGTTTATGGGGTTGGTTTTACCTTGAGCTAAAGCGACAACAAGCTCTTCATAATCATTGATGAGTGACTCATCAGATTTATCAAATAAACAAAAATAAATGGTGTTAGAAAGAGTTACTTCATAGGATTTGATCGTTTTGGATTTTGGATTGTCTAAATCAATAGTATCTGATGATTTAAAGTGTGTGGTGATATCGAAAACGAGTTGGTGTAATTGACCTGCAACACTGTCCCTATCTGGTTCCAAATAAATAATTCGATTATTGAGGGACGAAATGCTATTCGCTTTAGTTGCATCTGATGAGTATTCTTGAACAATATACTCAATAGCCTTTTTGTTAATAAAGATCCGAGGGTCAAAATTCAATGCGAATGTTTCGTCAGCTTTTTCTACTGTAAGAGGAAAGTAAAATAGGGGATAAACGATATTGTTGTGTTTGATATCACAGAAATAGAGGTATAACTCCTGCTTTTCTTTTAACTTCTTATTTTCAAATAATTCGTTAAGTTCAAAGAATAAATCATTGGCTGTAAACCCTTCAAAAAAGTCTTTTAACCGTGAATGTAGGAAACGCGTGTTCAGAAATTCTGAACAACACGTTGCCAAAGCTTCTTCTTCCGCATTGCTGAAGTAAATGATCAAGGGTTTTTCAAAGTTACTTTGCAGGTCGTTACAGACCAGATCAATTAGATCTTCTTCGAGTTCAAATTCTTTCTCGATTTCAAGGAGATTATCGTGGGATAAAGACGAATTAAAATTATCCAATAAAGGAAGTACAATGTCTTTATATGCATTACGCCTCAGGACTTCATTGGCTTCATCAAAAAAATGATTCCAGTTGCCGACACTGTCATTTTTGAGGATCTTGAGTTCCTGTAGAATTGCATTGATGCACGCATCGATTTTCTCTTGAGAAATGCTTTCAATTCTATGTTCTATAAAGAATTTAAGGCTGGATTTTAATTTGGATTTGTAGCGTCCTTTAGAAACATTGAATTTATTATTGGATTTGGTGTTGTCTTTAAAGAGTTTCCAAATTTCATCTCTGAAGCAGGGGTATTTGTTGAGATTTGTTCCTGTGGATTGCCCATCGCTATCTCGGAGCTTGACTCTTCTTTTGGGTGATGTTCTTCTGTGAAAATCAGTTTCCAGAAAGTCCCTGTAATATCGTGCAAGCGACTCTAAAAAGTCACTATAACTGTGATACTGGTTTGCATTGTTGTGCATATTCATTCTGCTAGAATTTTCTTCCATTAAGTTCCAATCTTGGCTCCACTAAGGAATAACACCTGGTTCATTTTTGAACCATACCGATATCAATCGTATTGTAATCTGATAATCTTTTCATCGTACAATTTCACCAAGATTACCATTACCTATTGGGTTTCATATTTGTCATTAAGAAAAGATATACCATTAGGAGATTATTCATTTGACGGCAACCACAAAAAAGCAAATATCGGTCATTCCTGTTATTTTTAAAATTGACATCATCAATGTTTTTATTGGTTTTCAAATGGATAGTCGTGATTCATATTAGGGTTTTTCCCCATTTTTAATCAAATTCGAAAACCTGAAATGAATACAACTGAAACGTGATGACGGGTTATGGGGGATTGACGAGGATGGATTCCCCATGAATGTGCTTGCATTCGTCAAATAATAACAGCTGGAAGGTTACCCAGCTGCCAATGAAGTATTCTTTAAAGATATGCCGCATTTCTTCCAATAGTTCCCTCTTGATTGGTTGGTGTTCATGGACTCGTTGTCTCTTGCCACAACTCTGTTCAACAATCTGGTCCATGAAAAAGGCTAGGATTGTCAGATAAGCAACGACATGTGAAAGATTGAGTTGACTATGTCCGAGATGATGTTTACACCGGTATTCACCCGCTTCAGATGACCAAGTTTTGACGGTTTCGTTCTCCATTGAACCATCGGGCTCGTCCCGCCCGCATCCCCGCCATCATATTCTCATCATGTAACCATATATCCAATACCCAGGCCAGCTCTGTGTTGTAACGTCAGGATTGGTTCATCAGGTCATTCACGCTAATGTCGCAATACGTGGCGCTGAGCGGGACATCGTTATCCCTCTCAGATAATGTGGAGTGGTCTTATTGTTTCTCCTTTCAGTAATTCCGAAATTATTCCCAACTCCCTTGTTGATGGGGATAGTAAGTTAGAATTGGTGGTATTTTAAAGTTGTTGTGGTTAAAGTTGGGATTGAAGGGAGACCCACAATCCAGTCGTAGAGCGCTGTAAGGTTGCCGTCCTTGGAGACATGAATACAGCGGCGAAGAAGGCCCTGTAACCGTTTGATAAATGAACCCTTGGAATACAGCCCTTCACCGCGGATGATGATCTGGCGTTTGTATTGGTCGCAGCGAAAGGCATTCAGGAAACGACAGACGAAATTCTGCTTACAATCATTGTTCGTTCTCCCGTCCTGTTGTAAATCATTTCCGGTGTGACCGGAAAACCGTCTTGTTGTCTGGATGAACACTGCTTCAACCAACGGCTGAAGAACACAGCTGGCGGTTCAGTCTTTGTGGTTCTTGCGAACGCTATGGTCACACTTAACCTTGCGGGAGTGGTTAGATTGAGTTCCATCAATCGAGAGCAGAAAATACCCTCCGAATATGGTCATGGAGTCCAATTATCGTCCACGTTACCGAAAGGCAAAATGTGTCGTAAAGGCATCCAGTAAGTTTTTTTGGTCGACCGGGTCAAGGCGTTCCCGCATGGTGAACGGGGCTTGTTTGACCTTGAAGAGAGTTTGAAGATTGTGGATAGCATTGGTATTGTGTTCTCAGCCACGGGTCCTTTGGTAAAATTCCAGAAGGGAGGAACATTTGAAATGAAAGAGTCCGAGGCCAGACACAAACAATTCGACAGGACCAAACTACGATGATTAACAGGGTTGGGAACGCGGTCAAAGACCTGAAGGACTTTGGCAAGCAAACTGCGTAGTGTAAGATGATAGCGAAGGATAGTGTTCGACATCGGACTGCTCAACAGTTGTATTTTTTACAATGTTTATGATTGAGACCGATTTTTGACGAGTCATGTCACAATGTCATAAGTAATTTCAGAGTGTTTACGAAAAATACATTTTCCTGTTAGCCGAAAACCCTGTCAATACGGGGTGTTAAATTTATAGCGGGAATTACTGGTTAGTTGTCAGTAGACAAAATAAGAAAGAGAATTAAGTTGTTTGGGGTTAAGTGACGAAATATTGTAAACCCCTTGATATTGTTGGTGATAGCTCTATCAATAACCCAACCCCGAAATCTTTCCTTAAAGCAAGAATTTGTTCATCCTTGCTAATAAACGCGTATGGATAATGGTTTTTTTGGATAGGAACTGATTTCTAATTTGACAACTTGCAATTAAAAAGGAGAAAAAATGGGAAGTAATAGAATAGTTCCATTTGGTTATAATCATCCTGCAGTCGGAATGTATGAGTTCACAGAGTACTCTATTGAACAAACATTCAATGATGTTAGTGCAGTTTACATATTTACAGATATAGAACATAATCCTCTCTATATTGGTGAAACTGACGAATTAGGAACAAGAATACGCAATCATGAAAAATTGAATTGTGTAAATTCATTGGGATGCGCTTTCATATGTATTCGCCAAGAGGGAAAGGTGAATAGAGAGAGCATCGAAAAGAAATTGATCAATTACTATAAACCACATTGTAATGATCAATAAAGAAAATTGTTTGCGATAAGTGATTGATTTCTGGATTATTTCACTAATCTGACTTTCCCAAATCCGAGTTTAATCGGGTTGAATTTTGCCCAAATGGTAGAGATGATGATTCAAGCACAGATGATGCTTGATGATAGTCGTTCAGACCGTACTTCTTGAACTGTAACTGAGGTATTATTCCCTATTCATGGGGGTTTAATTCAATTTGTCAAACGGTACTTACTGGACAGGGCCCTTTCATCGGATAGCTTGTGTCTCACCTGGAGCAGGATGGATTGTACTACCCAACAAATCAAAGAGATTGGTCTACATGGCCGTCGGTTTGGACTTGACCGGTACCGTACAACCTGGACCCAGATCCGTATCAGCGACACACAGGTCATTGAGATGAAGCAACACATCTTTAAATCGGCTGATCGGAAGCCCCTCTTTGGTCCTCCGCTTACTCTGTTTGTTTATTGCCCCTTGCGAACTCACGGTTGCTGCCACCGATGTTACTCTAGGTTGAGGGTCTTCATCTGTAAATTACAGAGGTGTTGTTTTATATATTATACCGCTTTCAACTTCTTACTTAATTTTCGCAGAATTAACACAAAATTTTTCTAGTAGCTTCAATTTTTTAAGCCCATCATTTGCCATGATATTTTTTCCAAGTGGTTTTTAGCGATAAACCACTTGAACTCTGAAATGAGACCGGCTTAATCAAGGGCAGCTGAGAATTTGATAGTATTTAATTTGGCCATTAATTGAGTAATTGTTAACCGCTTTTGAGGGGAATCCTCTTTTGTGTAGTCAGACCCTTATTTTCTGGAGTTTCAACAATTACATGTCAGAAATCAAGAGAAAAGCCTAGATTAAACCTCACGAACGATTCACCAAGATAGCGTGTTAGAACTACCTCTTTGTCATACTCACTGCTAAGCATTCCTTCCTTGCCAAAGGTTTCATTGTTGTAGGTAAAAATATTTTCCCAGCCGAGTTGCCGTTCCTGATAATCGGCTGTAGTTTGTTAAACAAGAGTATCCTCATTCAAACCTATCTTATTAAGTTCCTCCTGCACGAATCTCAACTGCTGTAGGTATACGTGCGCGGATTTCTTCATAAATGGCAATATCCACTCCTTCGGCAACTTCTAGTGTCACTGCAAGGCAGTATTTTATAGGTTGCACAATCTTAGCCGCATCTTTTCTACAGTTAACTTTAATCGTAAGACTTGTTTCGTCGTTAATGGCTACCCCCTTATCACCTTCGAATACTTCATGTTGGATAGTTCCCCTGCTAACTGTTCTCCCATCAGCATTCACTCTTCTTGGTACAACTTTATTGTCCTTTACTTCAAACCAAAGGCTCGCGGTTCGATAACGTTGAGTAGTTGCTGCAACCGGTGAAAACCATCCGAGTGTGACGGTTAGAAGCCTTCTGTCACGACGAGCGCCAAGTGAAGGGGGCAATGGCAATGTAAACTCGTGTGCTTTTCCATCCTTAAGTTGTCCAAAACCTATCAACGTTGCGCGTTGTTCTGTACATGCCAAAACTTTCTCACTGTCGGGCAAACCGTATCCGAGCCACAGACTGACTAAATTCCGAATTTGACTCCTGTTTTTTGGTGTATTGAGAATAGAGCGAAGTCGCTTTCCAGTATCACCCCATGTACTACCATGAACGATCATCGTTTTTAGAATTGAGGTAAAGTATCCACTATAATCATTTTCTGGATCTTGTTCTTCGAAAATTTCTAATAATACATCATAGCACTGTGCAGCCATCCTTGTGGCTAATGCGGCTGCATTGCTTGTTCCACGGCAGAAAGCTGCTTTGCTCAACTCACCAGGAGTAGAGCTTGGTGATGCCACCTTGTTCCCGGGTGAGGCCCTACTATTACCTAGAGCTTTAAAGGCCGCAATGGGATTACCAAACAACTCGGTATGAAGAATACGACCTCCCGAAATTACTATGTCTGGTTTAATTGACCGCCTATAACCACTACCGAAAGCAGATATAGTGCTGGGAAGTGGTTTTTCATATAAATTTACTGCATTGCTTGTTAGCTTTATTGATGCATTGTCATGATGTAATGCGCCGACAGTAATTCCATTGATGCATTCTCCGGGAGCAAGAATTTTTCTATGCCTAGTGTCGCTATATATGGCCTTGATAATTTCGGCTTCCTTCTCAGCAGCTGATAGCGCTTCAAAATCCGCCTTTGAATGGGTAGTTACTATATCTTGTGAATGGTTTCCGGCACTAATAACGAAAAGAACTTGGTACTTAACACTCAACCAATCTAGCAGTCGTGCCAAAGGACTCAAAACTTGCGTGAATTGCCTGCGAGGATCACCAATTGAAAAATTAATAATTCTAATAGAGGGGGCTACTGGTTCGCTTGTCCCATCACCTTCAAACATGCGGCGAACAGCACGATGAATATAGTCAGTGACTAAGACGTTATCGGGAATCCGCTCAGGCCTTGGAGACTGATACCATGCGATGGGCTTCATGATTGGACGCACATAAATTGGGCGGGAAAGTGGTAATGTACCATCACTTAAATCGCCGAGGGCAATAAGTGAAGCCATCGCAGTTCCATGCATTCGGTCCGCCAAAGTATATTCTGCCGCGCAATCATCGGGATCATCGATTACTAATCTGTCTTGGAGTAGAAGGTGATTTGCCATTGGAAGCCCATCCAGTATCGCTACTACAGGCTCTCCCGCCGGGGTATCCATATCATGTGTTTCATGATCAGTCAATACTCCTTCCAATGGCTCTTTCCCAGTAGCCATTTGGCCGACAGGCCAGAAAAACATGACACTATCACAATTGATCAGGTCCACTTCAGGATGCACTGTAATCTGACGAGCAGCATTAGCCGGTAGCTCTGCAAGTAACGCATGATACGCTATTTCAGGAATAGCGCATTCTTCAAGAATGTTACCCTCAAGGCGCTCAATCAATGATTCCAATTGAGCACGAACTTCTGTCCTTTTTACTTCAGTACTACGACACCAAAGTTCAATTTCGAAACGAACTGGGCGATCTCCGTCATGCTCCAAATCTTCTAACCATGCTGCGAATACACCTGTTTCGCCAATGCGATCTTGTACTTCCCAGCGACGGATATCTTTCAGACAGTGGAATACTTGTTTAAATCTCCCTAATCCTCTATCAAACTTCATTTTGTTGTCGTCTTGGTATCGCCGCCAAAGTGAGAGCATCTCCTCAAGTGCTCTATTGTTTGACATGAGTAAATACAAGCGCCCGACTAAATCTTTTTTGGGATTTATTTCGCCATAGAAATCATCATCAGGAGCAATTTCATCTGTTTCAATCTCACCCATCCATTCGAGTCCTTCAATGAGTTTTACTGCATTAACAAAGTTCTCTACGTTTCCGATGGTTTCAATTACCAAAACTTGTTCAGGGTCAACTCCAGTTATTGTTTGCTGGATTTTGACGCTTCGTGTATTAAAAGCCTTCTGTAATTGAGTGAAAATCGGAGATAGCCGCTGTCCTTGCCTGTCATGAGAAGGGAAATGAGTTCGACTCGGGCCACTTTGTCTTTTTGTTCGGTCTGCAATTTCCGGTTTTGAAAATAGTATTAAGGGGAGCTCTGGCATTATTCTTTGCTTCCATTCTGTTGTTCAGTTTTAGCTGTTCGCGCTGACCAGCTTTTTAGCGTCTGGTAAACAATTTTTCTCATATTCGCGTTTGGTTGCTCAAGTACATATTTTCGATAGACACTTGCGCAGAATTCCTCAGCTTCTGCAAAATTAGCTCCCGGCAGTTTTTTTGCCAATGTTTCAGGTGCGTAGCCAAGCGAAACATCGATTCGTCGTTCATATTTTGCAAACCACTCTGCAAGGCGAGCGTGCGTCGGGCCAGGTAATGTCATCCGAACTTGAAAACGCCGCCACACAGCTCTGTCCAGCAGCTCTGGATGATTAGTTGCCCCAACAACAATTACGTGGCTAGGTAGCTCATCAATTTGCATAAGCAAGGAGCTGACCACTCGCTTTATTTCACCTGTTTCATGCCTGTCGCCACGCTCCTTACCGAGTGTCTCAAATTCGTCAAAAAATAAAACGCAATGCCGCGTTTTGGCATGGTCTAACAGCCTGTGTAAGCGAGTTGAAGTTTCTCCAAGATATGTACCAACAATGCTTTCATAGCGAACGACCAGCAACGGCACCATTAATGCGTTTGCAAATGCCTCTGCGAGTGAGGTTTTGCCGTTTCCGGGAGGCCCGATCAACAGTAACCGATTGCGCGGCTCTAAGTTGTAAGAACGGAGTAAATCTGCCCGGTGATGTTCCTGCACTACTTCATGCGAAATATCGCGCACTTCTATTGGTAAAATCAAGTCATCAAAAGAACGATCTGGAATAACTTCGAGAAACAAATTGGAAACCTTTTGCTCTAACAACGCTCCACCATTTCTAGCATGCCGGTTGGTAGGTGTGGAACGCAGCGGCTCCTCCAACTTGTTTGCAAGTATGGTGTGCTTCTTCGCTCTTTCTTCTGCGACAATGGCTTCGACAACTTTTCGTAGCTTGACTTTATCACCTGCAATAGCAAATTGAACAAGGTCAATTAATAAGTCAGATCTAGCCATAATTACTCTCTTTTATATTAGCCATACTGCCAACTTTCTCCTCATGAGTTTAGAAAGCAGAAGATCGTGAGCATTTGCTCGCTGATCATTGTATTTTTCGAGTGTATAACACTGTTTAAAGATCGGTGTTTCCTTATCCTCAAATTCTTCTCAAAGGGTATCCGCAGGTATAACTATCTTTCTCCAATACGCGAAATGACGATTTAATCCAATTACTGCTAATTCGAAAATTAACAAGGGATAACGACCATACTTCGGATCAATTTTCTTACATTTTGTCTGCCAGAAAACACTCGATATTCTGACTAACACAGGATAAAGTATACTTATCACTGTTTCATATAAGCAATACTTACATCTGCGCCGATTGGGTTGCTCAAAATTGATTCTTTAACGTTATTAAACATAGAAACATTTACGATTCCGGTATTTTGGTAGTAAGTATAAGGCCCTTTAATTCCGTTCTTGTCCAAAACGAATTGTTCTTCATGTTGATATCCTGAAATAACACCAATCACGCGAGAGTCTTTTCTTTCCAGAACGACGGGGCCTCCTGAAAATCCTGGATTGTTGTGTCCATCTAAATAAATCAGATTCTGTTGAGGTGATGAGCCTGAAATAATACCCGTTTTGACAAGCGGCGCTGGAAAATTTCCTAGATTTGTGTAATGTCCATAAGGAAACCCTAAGAAATACACTCTTTCAGACATATTAAAGGAGGAATCAATATTCAGGTCGGGATGAATACCCATGAACTGACTAAACCCAAAAAATTTTAGTGGTGCCAAAACGGATATATCACAATCTCCTTCACCATGCATGACGATATCCACCCCTATTCTTATCCACCTGCCATCAAACAAGATTTCAACTTCAGATTTTCCTTGAAGTTTACTAACCAAATGTCGAGCAGTTATAATGTAGCGTTTACCCTCCAAATCATAAGCAAAACATGTACCAAAACTATTATTGAAACGAAGACAGAAGGTTCGTTGGAATATGTGTGTTGAGACAGACATAAAATTATCCTTTTCGAAATAAGTTGATTTCAAGGGAATATAAAATATATTGAGAGTACAAAATTTTTCAAATTATTCCCAGTCACTCCCGCATATCATTTTTAATATTTACTTCATAAATCCTTCATTTGTTTTCAAATGGGTAGACATAATTCATCCTAACCCATCTGTAAAACACCTGTTATCTCAACACCGTTGAAGTGATGAAATTAATTTCCATTATTCTCTGTCTTTCTGTAAACAGTCAACACTAATTAATTGAGAGCAGCAGTTCTTCCTCAATAATCAGGTCCATCGTGCATGCCTAACTGGTCGTTTAGTTGGAGCTGATACTGGGGAGTATTGATAGAGGATAGTTATGATGGAAACAATAGGCAGAAACATTGACCGCGTTCATTTGACAGAGGATGAAAATCAGTTTTTACAAAACCGTATCAAGAGTTGCAAAAGAGCCCGGCTCAATCACGCTCTCGGGATCATATTCTGTTGTGAGCCAACGAGCACCGTTCTAGTGGTTGATACAATGACAAGGATATAGCTGATATTGTTGTTGTCGGCACCGCAATGGTTGAACGGGTGCGTCAACAATGCGTTTTGGAGGAAATTGAAACAACTTTGGAACGCAAGGTACAAAAGAACCGTAAGCCGCGCACACTTGATGGTAAGGGTGAGACCAAACTCGTCATGTTGGCCTGCTCCAATCCGCCCGATGGTCATGCCCAGTGGAGTTTAAAACTGTTAAGTAATAAGTTGGTTGAGTTGGAGATTGTGGACACGATTTCGACCGAGACGGTGCGGAGGTCTCTAATAAAACTGCTTAAAGCCGTGGCGTAAGAAGACCTAGTGCATCCCCCCCCCTAAGCGAATGCCGATTTTATCTATGCTATGGAAGATGTTCTTGAGGATTACCATCGCGAGTATGATGATCACACGGTTGTGGTCTGCTTGGATGAGACTTCAAGGCAACAGACACTGGAAACTCGTCTTCCTTTACCGGTGCGTCAGGGTCAACCGGCGTACAACGATGACGAATATACACGGAACGGACAATCTCTTCATGCTGTCGGCGTCACTGCTGTGATGGCGTCATGTGAAAGTCACTAACCGTCGAACCAATCTGGACCTTGACCATGTGTTGAAAGACCTTGCCGGTGTTCATTTTCCTGAGAAGAAGATTGTTTTGGTCATGGATAATTTGAACACACAAACGGTCCACCTTGTATAACGCATTTGAACCCGCTGAAGTATTTCGTCTAGCCCAACGGTTTGAGGTTCACCATACACCCAAGCACGAGAGTGGGTTGAATATGGCCGCAATTGCAATCAATGTCATGACGCGCCAATGTCTGGCACAGTGAATTCCTGACCGTGCGACGATGGAGCGTGAAACCAATGCTTGGGCGGATTATCGGAATGAGACAGCCAAGCCGATTAATTGGCAGTTCAAAACCGAGGATGCACGCATCAAGTTGAATTCGCATTATCATTCAATTCAATAAAGTGAGGAGACTAGTGTGTTAATCCGGCTTATATTTATGTAAATCAACTATATCCACCAGTGATATACTGGTCAAGGAAGAGTTTCGCTCTACTCTTGGGTAGAATTGCCTTTAGAAAACTGCTGTGTGTAAAAGAAAATTTGATTGGTCTGGTTGTCGTAAATTCAAAGGATTCATTTGGCAGCGAAAGACTGTGGTTTTGCTTTAAATTTCATTAATGTTTTCTGATCCAAACCATTGTTTCAAAGTATCTAAAGCCTTTTGACTTAATTCTTGTGTAAAGAGAAGGCATAGCCTTTTTTTGGAGCGAGAACAGACCACATAAAAAAGGTTACGGTTTCTTTCGTAAGCCGCTTGTTTGTCAATTGGAACAGTGCCACCAGCCCATTCTAAGAATTGATTGAAGTTATATTGATTCCACCCTCTCCCAAATACGACCAGAACGTTATCAAACTCAGCACCCTTTACTCCATGCTTGGTGCTAAAGGGAGTAGAATCGTTTAGAAAATTAGTAAGTGCTATAACCTCACTGTAGGTAATATCCCTTAGTTTAATTAAATTAGTTAACGAGCGATCTTCTTCACTTTCATCAGAAGATTGCAATAGCCATTCCCGTAACTTACGTTCTTTGTTTTCTATACCTTCCGGTAAATGTGGTCGTTTTGTACTGAAAAGATGATCAATAACTTCACCAATTTTCGCGTTTTTCCGCAATTCCAGCAATTTGTCCATGTCTCTTGTCCATTCTACTTTGTTTTGGTGAGAATTCATTAGTGGAGTACGCTGTCCCATTAAAGAAAACATTTGCCCATAGCGCCGCTTTGAATAGGCTAAACATACAGGTTCTAAAATATCAACCATGAAGGCAATATGCTTGTCTTCCTTTTTGATAAATGCGTCATTGTAACGGAAGACACTAGTTAGATTTCTGTATCCCTGTTCTGTAGCTAATACATTATGCGTAAGCATTAAGATTTTAGTTTTGTCGGGAGAAAAATCCCATTCTTCTTCTTGTAGTAGCACCTTCAAATTTTCTAATTTATCATGTGCGTCTTTTGATGGAAGATCCCCACCCCAATGTCCACCTTTTTGTCTAGCGCCATTCCAGCTGTTTGTATGAAATATTCTGATAGTGCCAACTGCGTTAGGGTCACGAACTTGTTGAGGCAAATCTGGTCGCATCTTGTTAAGCGAATTTACGATAACTGGCACGGACCGAAAGTTTGCCTCTTTGCCAATTACTTCTAGGTTTGGATGCTCTATCTTACCGCAGCCCGAACCATATATTTTTTGCCAGTTGTCGCCAAAGAAACCAATTAAAGGCCCAGTTCTTGTTTCTAAGAAACAAGATTTTAAGGTTTCTATTAAGGCTGTTTGCGTATCTTGGTACTCGTCTATTAACAATATAGGGTAGCGCTTTGCAAAGAGGCTCTGAAATTTAGTTTCTTTTAGAAATATCACCATAAATGACAAAATATCGTCATGATGCAACGTTATTTTTTGATCGTCAATATTTCTATAACCTAAATCATAATCAACTTTCTGATTTTTAATTCCGCCAGCTTCTTCAATTTTATCAGGCCATTTACCAATTTTCACAAGCTTATTGCGAAGGTAAGGCTGAAAATTCTTTATCAAAGACCAACAAAAATGATGGATTGTTGATGAATGGATAGCGGGATGACTGTCTGTTCTTGATTTGATTTCATCAGCAGCAACATTAGTATAAGTAATACATGCAATTTGTTGATGGCTGCTTACTAGGTCATTGCCATTTTCTTTTATCAGGTATTTAAGAGTTTCTATTAGAGAGTAAGTTTTTCCTGCGCCTGCACCTGCCTCAAGCAAGAAACTTTTTTTCTCTTTTAAACATTGCCTAATTTTCTCTAGTGCAACTTCGGAAGCTCTTTCAGCAGGGTTTAAGGTAATATTATTCGTCATACCTCCACTCGTTCTACATCGTTCTGTTTTTGCGGTGGTGGATTAATATCTGAAGCTGCTAGCCAACAAAGCCCTTGCTTTATATAAAGAGGTACATGCCAGTCCGGTTGATCAATGCCGTATCGAATGGCAAAGTTGGTTTTCTTGATATTTTTGGCTCTGTTATAGGCTTCTGTTGCGTTAACCTTTGTTAGTCCAAAGTTGGAATAGTTAGCAAGAATGAAGGCATCTTCAAAGCTTCTACCACAATCGTCGCTGTCTTGTTCAGGTATTTGATAGCACAACCTCACACGTCCCTTAGTTTTCTCATCGTCTGATTTCTTAATAAGTTGCACGGGTGAAAAATCATTCCTGAACCAGGATTTAATACAGCTATTGCTTGTACAAACCCCGGCTGAAACTTCACAAGCTTTTGAATCACTTCCCACTGAATCTATATCGGTAATAATAAGGGTGCTGAGATCAAGAAAATTCATCAGATTAAGAAATTTATGCGCGTGAGCACCCCCAACTTCCATTATTGAAACATATTGGCTTGAAAGCTTGGGAAAATTTTCCTTAGCGGCGGCATCAACCTTTTTGATGATTTCAGGAAACATGATACGCTCTGTTGCTCCTTCAATAAGCACGACCTTATCTGCAAACAACAAGTCACATCCTGTAAGAACCATATATTTATGCAAAAATTCTTTGTCTGGTTTAGGTGTATCGCTTAGGCCTTCTTTTAAGTCTTTAATTACTGTATAACGGATATTTTCTGACCCGTTTTTAGGTTTTGTAAGAAAATACCTAATTGCTTCAAATTGGGCTTTGTTAGCGATATGAGAAGAGTGAGTAGTAACAACAAATTGTACCGGCCAATCTGGACGATCAGGAAAAGTGTTGGCGAAGCTCTCTGAGATATTACTTAGCTTATCAATGAAGACCTGCTGTAATTGCGGGTGAAGATGGACTTCCGGCTCTTCTATAAAAATCAGATTCATGCCAGGGATTGAAATTTTTGCAGTAAAATCTTTGTAAAAATTAAATAGCTGCAATAAGATATATATAAGATTTCGAGTACCAAGTCCGTTATAGGATTCTGGTAAGTTGATGCCGTTTATTCCTTCATAATGTACTTTAGTATGATTTTTCAGTAACCGTCCAATATCTAACGTTGTTTCTGTGCTTAAGTTTGGATCGCTTAAACCTGGATAACCGAACATAAAAAATGTAGGCAGTAAATTAGAAAGATGTTCATTAATTCCTTTATCAATGTCGTCTTTTAAAGATTGAATTACAGATTCTAAATCCTCTAGTATTGCTTTATCATGTTGATTTTCTGAGTTTGAAATAGTTGTAAAAAGTTGTTCTAATGTACTCCATATAACATTATTTTTCTGTTGTTCTGAGCCGTCTTTACCAACAGCATCATCTAAGCCACGTTGTGCACTGATAAATCCAGATTGTAAAAGAGCATGAAGATTAAGGAGCGATAATTCTTTTTGATTATTCGAATCATTTAGGTCTTCTGCATAGATGCTTGCTCCATAATGTTCGGATATTCGACTTTTTAGAAACTTGAAGAATTTTGTTTTTTGTACTTCGGGGGTAGATTCTTCACCTACCTCTATATCTTCAAATAATTGTTGTAGTTTACCTTTTGCTAATTCATATCTGACCTTGATCAAAGTTTCATTACAATCGGGATTTAAGTCAATGATAAACTCACTTAATGGACCGTAAGATGAGTTATTAGCTTCGTAATTTACTAATAATAAAACCTCTATAAATGGCAGAATTTCTCGCGTTTTGTTTTCATCTTCATTTTTTTGAAAATTTTTATATGCGCACCAAAATTTATCAAGCGACGATAAGGAAAAATCTTCTAAATTAAAGCTCGGCTTCTTATCGTTTAACAGTCTTCTAAAAAGCTCTGTTAAAGAAGTTTTTCCACTGTTGTTGCGCCCAACAAAAACAGTAGTTCTGTTTTCTAGACTAAGTTCAACATTTTCTAATAGTCGAAAATTTTTAATATTAATTTTTTTGATATACATTAGATTTGCTTAAAATATTTCATTGTGTTAATTATTAGCCCAGATTGATATTCTTCATATTCTGGCATTAGTCGTTCCAGTGCTTGCCAAAACTCAAGTCTATGGTAGTTTTCAATGATGTGTGCAACTTCATGAGCAACTAAATTACTATGGTATTTAAAAGGAAGCTGCATGGCCTTCCAATGAAAGTTCAAAGATCCATCATCAGAGCAGGAGGCCCATCTGTTGCCTAAATCCATCATTCCAAGTCTTAGTGATTTTACGCCCAGCCGAGTAGTATATTCTATTATCAAAACTTGAAGTTATTAGCACCTCTTTTAATACCATAACTATATAATATTCAAGCCCTCTGGTTGGATTTTTCAACATAAAATGACCATTAAAAAATTTTATATGTTCTAAATCAGTGGGTATGATTTTTAGTCCAAATATTCTTCCAAGATATGCAAAACTTTCGTGCGTTTTTAACCTGCAGTTTAGGGATTTTTCAGCTAGTTTTGTATGTATCCACAGAATTTTATCATGCAAAGAATCTTGAATAAGCACCTCGGAATTGTCTTCAGAAACATGGAGTATATGAGAACAGTCACGATCTACTGTAACACCGTAAGTTTTACGTTTGCCACTTGGACGTAATTCAAAATCTAATTCTGCAAACTGATAGCAATTCATTACCTTGTAAACTTAGAGGGATTGTACTTCGCTATTTCCATCAAATTGTCAACCAACGGTTCAATAAAATCTAAACCATCAGAAATTTCAGGATGACCTAAACGACCTATGAGAAGAACTTTTTGTTTGTTGGCATCATTCCAATAGTTGACCCGGTTAATTTCTTGACAAATAATCTGAACAAGCTTCACAGTTATAGTGATCAACTGAGATTTCTTTTCTTGTGAAGCTTTGCCGTATCGTTCTTATTATTTGGAATACAAAACACCATAGAATGGCAACTCGGTTTCAGGGTCTAGAACCGTTTATCCATCTGTCTTTCTGCAAGATTTCCTCAATAAATTCTTCTAAACTTCTTTGAAGTGATATAGCATCATCTTTGAATTTTTGTAACTAACTAGTATCTCAACACCGTTGAAGTGATGTAATTAATTTGCATTATTCTCTTTCATTCTATCAACAATCAACACCAATTAATTGAGAACAGCATTTCTTCCTAGTATCTCGCTTTTACCAATCAATTCAACAAAGTTAAGATACTAGGTAGAATTAGGGCAGATTAATTTAGTTTCTTTTACCCTAATACTACCTGAGCAGTTACGTTTTTTGGTAGAATAGCAGAAAATGCATTTGGAAACAACTGAAAAATTTTAATGCGATAACTCTACAGCTGGACGTTGTTACCGGACCGAACCTCTTAGCAACGTAATGTCGGCATGGCTGAGCATCAATTGACACGATGTAGTGATTGTTGACCAACAGTAAAACAGAGTGGATGAATGAAGTTAAGAGGTTCAGGAGCCTTTGTTGAAATCAAAATTCAGGGTTTAAGAAACGGTTCGGATAAAAGTGACTAGCAGAGGTAAAGTCAGCCGATGTCAAACGACACAAAATGACTCAGTTATTGGTTGATTTGAATATTTTCAAAGTTTTATACCGCGCCCGGCCTGGTCTAAGGCAAGTTATGACCGACATATTGCCTGTGAGTTTCTGGGTTTCATCAAGGTTATTGAGGGGCATATTCACCCAGACCTTGATGTGTATCTCATTAAAAACAACGATGCCACGCACAAGAGCAATGAGGTCAAGAAGTGGATAGCTCAACACCCCCACTGGCATGTTCATTATACACCGATCTCATCCTCTTGGACCAACCAAATTGAGCGCTGTTTAACCGAGTTGAAAAGGAAACGTTGAAATGCAGTATACATCGTTAGGTGGTCACACTGAACAGGATATTATGGAATTATGGAATGTATTGATGCTCATAATGGTCAACCCAAACCGAACAAATGAAACAAATCAACTGATGATATTCTGTCTTCGGTCAAACGGTTCTGCTTAAATGGTATAATTTAACGATCTTAAGATTCACTATACTAATGACCTCATCAAATTGATCCAAAGAATTGATTAATGGCCTTGAAAATAAGATATCTCTTTGCTTCATTGCAAGCAATTTCGATATTTTTGAAAATCCATCCTTTAGTTTTCTTGCTTAAAGATTTCTGATTATCTTCAGTCTTTTCTTGTTCAGCTAATTTTGCCAGTTGTTGTGCTTTTTCGGATGAAATACCAATTTCTTTAAGAGCTTGAACCAGAGACTTCTTATCCCCTTTTTTGACCTTCTGGATTATTTGTGACATGTTGCCAATATTGACTTCATTAACGTCATTGAAGATAATGTTTTGAGTTAGTTGATTAGCCATCATTTGCTCGTCTTCGGTGAATTTGATTGTCTTATCTAAAGAGATATTTGCCGATTCTGGAACTTTTTTTTCAAGATTCAGAACAAAGTCCAGTATTTTTTCCCGCACATTCTCCTGAATCCTGAACAAAGCACCCCTATCAATACGGCCATTGATCTTAACAATGTTCAATCCCTCATAAATCTTACCATGGAGTAGAAACATAAGATTGTCAGAAGGTATACTAAAGTTACCTTTTTCATCTGAATTTTTTAAACTGCGGTCAATTACAGACAATCCGTCACGAAATTCGTACACCGTCGACTTTTTTCCAGCGTATTTTTCAATTACCAACGGAGGAATGGGATAGTTTGAATAGTCATTAAATCCATCAGATAACATTACTGTATAGGAGATTGGTGCTATTCTATAGCTTGGAACGGGCACATTCTCAGGATAACCACCGGCCTCATGACGGACCCATTCTTCCAAGTTGCCCATATTTGTTTTTGACGCAATGTATTGGACCTTTAGGAGAGTTTGTCCAACACCAACGTTACCATTTAGAAGTTCTTCGTAAATTTGTCTTAATAATGAGATTTTAATTTCCTTTTCTTTAATCATGAAGAACTATTGATAGTATTGAAAAACGAGATTTGTTTGCTTTACCAACTAGTTTCAAGGGCATGAATTGAATATTTTCTTGCCTTTATTGAAATCGCTTTATCCATCAATTCAATGAAGTTATGATACTATACTCGGGAATCATGACTTCCGACATGTAATCGCTGAAACTCCAGTAAAATAAGGGTTTGAATCCAAAAAAAGGGCATTACTTTTCCCCGATTCTTCGTTCAAACCCAGCGACTTATTTCTGACTTATGTCTCTCTTCTCTGTTGCGCTTCACTCCCCTCCTTGATTAACCATTTTACTCACCATCACACTCATCACAAGTCTGCCCCTTCAATTGCACTTGGATGGTCACCTCCCTTTACAATACCCTCCAATAGTTACAGCTTAACAAAGGTTCACCTTGCCTTGGACCAGCCCGTTGGTTTCATGCTCAACCCGAAGACCGTTTAGCGTCCTCCCCTGACCCTGAGTGACGCCCAGAAGTAATGGTGAACGGACATCGGTTCCACACCAGTCCCAGCGTCTGATAAATCTTCTTCGCATCACCCGAAACTTGACTCGGCATCCCATACCGCCACTGACCCTCAGAATCATACAGGATACTGATTTGGATTCCGTGCAAAGCCCTCTGTATCCGAGCCGAACTCATGCGATGACCCCGTGCCTGTAAGAGATGGCACAGATGCTGAACGCAACAAAAGGCCATATAACACATCGCCAGATGAGCCTTAATCCGATGCTCCTTCCATTGAAAGATGGGACGGATTTTTACATAATCACATCATGCATGTGGGTCCGAAAGCAGGCTTCAATCACCGCTAATTGACGATATTGTATGATGACATCACGCGGGTCACTATCCTGACACCCCCACGTCACAATCCCCCGTAAGCCATCCCACCACTGACCAACTATGCCGGTTGCTTGCTGGTGTTCAGTCGTTTCAGCAACTTGGTCAACCACCGCTCGCGGTCATACCCATCCGTGCAGGCTCGCTTCGCTGAATAGGTGGTCATCAGCTGTCGTCCGTGGGCTTTCTTATCGAAATTAAAGCGATACCAACGTATCGGTGGATCCGTTTTTGGACTTTATTGCCGGTTAGGACCGATTTAATGTTCTGAATTTTAGTGCGTCCGTTAGGAAATTCTTTCTGTCGAATAAACATTGTGATCAAATTGGGGTAAGGATTGTCAAGTTCTGGGTCGGATCGAAGCGCTACACTTTAAAAATGAGAATTGATCAACCGCCCCTCAATAAATGGAGGCTCTATTTTTAGAAACCAGCTAAAAGGTCTCTAGTCAAAAGTGCTTCACAATCACTGTGAACGTGAAAGACGGGTACTTTTTCCGCCATGAACGCTTGGCTCCCAGCACCATTGGTTCCGCAGGATTGTAACCCCTGATAAAATTTCTTCGCACATTCCGAGAATATTCACAAGGAGAAACCGGTCAAGGTCTTGCCTAGTTTTGTCTCTGTAGGCCTCGTTAGCCGGTAGAAAGGTTCGGTCTTGTAAATCTCGGAAGAGATCATCACAGCCTTGTAGCTGTTCATTAGACAACTCCCTAGGATCAAGGGTCATCAGATCAGGCAAACGAGAAATTGATATTCTTGACCGTCCAGATTGTTGCCGTGTTCCCAACCACCAGAAACACATAAGGCCCAAGGTAGAATTGGCCCATAGCAACAAAGGAATTTCCCAGGATTCTTCTTCAGCCCTGAAGTTGGGCCAGGCTGTACCACCGATAGAAATTTTGTTGGTGAAGCATGCTGCAAGAGGTTGAGAATTAGTTCGAAAATCTCGATTATAGTGTAATCTGGAAGCAGTCTCATGCCACTTTAGGTATGCTGTTTCCTCACAGTTCTGCCTTGGAACTCCCTGACAGTCTGGTGACACCACCAGTTTGTTCTCTTTTTTTGCATTATGGGACCAGAGCACCGGAAAAGTTGGATAGTCATCCTCTGTAAGTGGTAAAATGTCAAAGGGGCCTTGAGGCTTCTCGGAATTGCCTGGATTTCTTCCTGAAATATCCATATGATACAGCCCTCGACTACCAAGTTCTCCAAGACATGTGATTGGAATTTCCACCCGCTCATTTGTTTGTGGAAGGTTAAGAATCCCATCAGCGAGGTTGACTAGGGAATCTATCAGATTCAGATTTACTATATCAGATGATTTAAAGACCGTATCTAGGGGACCAATAAAACAATTGCCTACTTGATTTGTATCATCATTCCCTAGCATCAACCGTCCGGTGGTGGTAACATCTGAGATGGCTTTGGCAATCATAGATCCCTCTAGTTGGGATGATGGTCTCCGCTGAAGACTGATGGCCATCCCCAAGCTGGGGGGGGGGGGGGGGGGGGGGGGCGGCTGGATACAGGCGAGACATGTTTATTAATTTTAGTTGCTACCAATAGAATTTCTGCTGGGTCAGTGTCAGCTGAGAAAGCTTGTCTGTTTGTAGTTCCAACAATAAGGATATCCTGATATTCCTTAGCCAAGAGTGATCTGGCTGCCTTCCAGGCAGATCCCTGTGTGATAGACGCAGGCAGGACAAGAGCAATGACCCCACCTGGTCGGATCTTGGCGTGGGCTAGGTCAATAAAGTTGGAGGCCAGACCAGCAAGACCGTTACCAGCAGGAGGTGATATCAGGTATCCTTGTTTACTGTTTCTTTGAGATCTTTGCTTTAATTTTTTCTGTATGTCAGTTAGTCGCTTAGACATGGCTCTCTGTACTTTTTCTGTAGTTGCAAATCCTGCAAAAGAAGGTACCGGAACCCCAACGGATTGAGCATTCTGCCCCGTTGGTCTGGTATAAGGCGGGTTCATAATGACAAGATCACAACTCGCATGAGGAACATTGGCGGATGGTCTCTGTTCTTCTCCTTGTCCGGTAGTCCGCGTAGTTCCTCCCGTCCCAAAAATTGATTGAGCCTGGTTCTCTAGAATCAGTTCCAGTGAGCCAATATAGATATCTCCATGATCCTCCTGTCCATATGACATTGTAGAAATCTGTGTGTCATTAAAAGGTGTGCCCGGATGAGCACTTGAGAGAGCCGACGCGGTTAGATGTGTTGCTGCCGGCATAATGTCGGCCGCAATTAATACGTTTTCCATCATTCTGTTGTGAATTTCTCTATCATCCCCACCGTTGCGGCGGATCCGAAGGGATACAGCCTTCTGGGCAGCTCCGAGCAGCGAACCAGTTCCACAGGCCAAATCTGCGATTCTAATGCCTGCTACAGCCTTCTGATCATCCCATTTCACATTCAAGCGCCTGACAGCCAGTTCAGCCAAGAGTGTGGCACTTGAAGGGAGAGTATAAAAGGTTGCCAGAAATTTTCGATCGGCAATTAAACGCTGAAACATCTGCCCACTAAGATCGTGCATACTTGATGCACCCAATCCAGCTAACTGTTCAGCCAAATCGATCATCGTGCTTAGAAAGGGTTTGGCTTCCGCCGTAGGAATGGTTCTCAGAAGCTTTCTAGCTATATGGAAAATTGGCCAATAATTGATACTTAGGATGTGGGTCCAACTTTGAATTACAGCCGTTTTAGTTACCGTTCCATTCTCTTCCAGCAAATCCTCCGGCGATTGAATATCGTTGATACCTGCAATGGAACTCTGAAAGACCATGGCATTGGCTATGATTGCAACTGCCATCCGAGTCGTCTGTTCACCATCTTCTTGATGAAGCTTGGTAGCAATCGAATTAAGCACATCAGGCTTCTGTCTTAAGTTGTCGCGAAGTTGGCTGGCTCCATTTCTTATTCCTCTCTCAAGAGTTTTTGCAGCATCCTCCAACCTCGTCTCAGACAAGGAGGCATACTCAATAGCTTCTGCCAACTGATCGATATCAACCTTCATCCATCCGCTTGGAGGCCATCTATTAATACTATTTCCGTTAGCAGAAAAAAGACAATATTCGAATTTCGCAAGTCTAATAGTATCAGACAAATCTGTCTGAGATTTGCTCAGTTCATTAGGAATCCGTACAGCTAGAACACCTTCTACTTTTTTACCATTGATGATTTCCTTAAGCCGTTTTTGTGCGTCCAGTTCAACGGTCCTCGCTGGAAAAAATTCAGTTTCAACAACAACTGGCAATCCACCTGGGGAGCGAATGACAATATCCGGCTGCTCCCTATTTTTTTCCTCAAACACACGCGTCTGTTCCGCTGCGACGACATCCTGCCCTTGGTTAATTTCATGCCAACGAGGATGACGTTGTCGAAGTTGTCTGGAAAGTTCGAAATTAAAAGCAATTTCGTTTGTTTTTGGCATAATTTCTCCTGATTATATCAGTTTATTGTATCTCAAACCATCTAATTTTAGTTGAAATAGAATGGATATAAACATTTGCGGCCGTTCATAAGATATTCATTATTCAATTGGTTTCTTATTGGTCATGAGCATCTTTTTCATACCAAGAATCAATTCTGTCATCTGGTCAATATTATTTGATTTTCTGTGATAATTACAACCAACAAACTACACTCACAAATCAATGCAGGAGTTTGGAACTCTTCTGGTTATAAGTTCTCTTGTTTCCACTTTTGAACATTGCCCAGAATGACTCAATGCTATCGGGGATGAAGGAATAAATCAACTTGAGTTTGCTTGGACTTTGAGATTTTTCAACAATTTACCAATTGATGATCTTTGCAATGCAATGTCCCTATCAAGTAACGGTTGTGTTCAATGGCGGTATCGATTCTGTGATTTCGGGGACGTGAAGGACTTCATGGACGGATTAGGTTTTATCTCAACTAGAGATCTGCCACATTTAATTGATTCTATCAATTTTACTCAAGAAACTATTGATCAAGCCAGAGATTTTTACAATATTCTCATAGCAAAAATACAAAGCAACCTTGGACTAAATACTGCAATCACACGATGGATTAAATCCAAGGAGTCGAAATATTCAATTACTGATAGTCTCATTGAATTACGAACTGCACTGGAGTCACTGTATTTGAATGACATGAATCGTGAACTTCGTTTCAGACTGGCAATTAAGGGAGCATGGCACATTGGGCAATGTTTTGAGCGAAGGAAGTTTAATTTTGAAACCTTATCAAATACATACAAGTTGTCATCCAAAGCAGAGCATGGAAGTAACATCCCGATTGATGACCGCAACAAGAAATTGCTTAAGAAAGCACAGAATATTTGTCGAGAAGGAATTCTTAAAAGATTAAGAGAAGAGAAGGAGATTAGTTCAAATGATTTGGTTTTGGGTATCAAATCTTAACTTCATAAATAAAATTGGGATGTAATTTTACTTGTGAAAATTCAGTCCAACCTTTGGCTTCTTCTGACCACTCCTTCAAAATATTTATTTTTCAGGTCATAAAGCGTCGCTGGCTTTGTTTGGGCTTTTCTGTCATAGTGTCATCCTATCATTTAAGATCATAGATTTCATCATCAATACAAGCTTTCCTATCATAACCGTTGGATATTACAGCGATTTCAGGCCGATAAGCATAGGAGTAACTATATTCATTGCATGTGACTGTTTTATCTTTATCAACAATTAATATGCGTCCCCGTTTACACCCTCTAAAGCGATTCACTATGTCACCAGATTCGTCAATATATCCCGTAATTTGACCCGCATATATTATTTCCCAACCAACATATTCTGAAATGTCAATTTCACATCCAGATTTGGCTGCACCTGCTAAAATCAAAAATATTAAAGTCAAAAATATGCGAACCATATTCATCTACCTTTCATGCAAAGTGCCACAATAGGGTTGACCGTCAACATGCCGAAACAACTTTATCGTTAATGGTCGTTATTGCAAGTGATTTTTTTGGGTTTACAGCAAGCTTGACTGCGATGACCTTGGCTATAAACAGTTCAGCCATCCTTTAGTGTGGCAACCCATTATGGATATTTCAACTCGCTTTCAGAGAAAAGTTTCTTCTTTTCCACAGTCAGGTTTGTAGATAACGTTATCTCGTTTATGGTTTTCACATCATCTTACCCGTCTGTAACCAAATGAATTAAAATTGTTTGAAGCACTTTTAAATCAATGATATTGAACAGAATGAGAATACTCTGCATTTACTAGCCGCATTTAACACCCTTGCCCGAACCATTATACCTGTGATAATGGCCACTTTTTCAGCCGTTATTATTGGGGGAATATACAACCGGTAGTGACACCGGAACCTGGTCCGTGCTCTGAAGACCCACAATCGGCTTGAAGGAGGTTCGGTCCAGCAACATATATTGCAACTGGCGGTCGCTCAGGGAATACATGACGCCTAATAAAAGAGCACGAAACATGATCATATGATCTCACGAAGGACTGCCCGACCGACGTGACGAGGCGGCCAAATACTTCTTTCATGGTCGGTTTAAAGCGATCCCAGTCCTCCAGGTCCTTCATCCGGGAGAAGGTGTTGAATTCGGCTAGAGCCTCGCGTAGCCGGTCTTCTTTAAACAGGTTCCTTTGTTCCATTTCACTGCTCTTGATAAACATCAATAAGACTCAATAATTGCTAGCCTAAGTGATATCATAAGCACAAAATAATACTAGGATATAATGACTGAGTGGATAAATATTGTTATTAATTATCTTATTGGAATAAATAGACGTGCCCTTAAGTTTTAGTTGGAGAATTTGCCTGTTGCTTCTTTTTTTTCATTTTAGCATTAGTTAACTCTAAATTGCGTAAGAATTCTTTTCTATCATGACTTGCTACATACCACTCGTTGAAAAGAAGCTCAATCAATTTAATCAAACTTTTGGCAATATCCGGTTCAACATCAAGAATTAAATTGACATCCTTCTGCATATGTGCACCGATGTTTCCAATCTCTCGAACACTGTCAATTGCATTAATACTATCTAGGCCAACCCCTGACGGGCCGTCTCCTTTTGCAACTTTTTCCCTGAGTTGTTGAATTTCATCATGCAACGTTTTTCCAGAAATTTTACAAAAATCACGAATCATACCTTGAAGGCAACGTCTTGATAATGTGGCTGAGGCGTTAGGAGATAGTTCGCAAATTAGACAAGATTCTTGATAATTTTTGACAATCGAATTTGGGATATAATTTGGTTGTAATTTGAAAGAACGATTTGAAAATAGGCTCCATTTTCGATTCAAAGTTGATTTACTTGATCTTGATACAACTGAATTCAATGGAGGAATAATAACCAAATCTTTATTTTCTAATGATACCTCAACCGATACATCGTTACATTCTTCATTAGCACAAACAAGCGTTTTGACCTCACCTTTAATATTTCCATATTTGCTGTTATAGCATTTTATTTCAAATGAATTCCAAAATTCGGTATGATTGCGAACTGCTATTTGTGAATGATCACAACAATTACATTTCCATTTTGACATGAATTTCCAATATTATATATCTAAAAACTTATCTCAATTAAGTTAACACAATGAAATTGCTATTGTAGGGAATGGGTCAAACATGAACTTTAGTTGAACTAATCCGATATGGCAAATTAAATTTCCTAGAAAATAAATATAATATTCGGTAACTGTTTTTCTTACCAAACTTTAAAAAACCTGATCAGCGATCTAAAATAATAGATAGTGTAATTTATCAGTTTGGCAATATTTTTAATTTAGTTCGCTGATCAGGAGTACTTCAGATACTGTTTAAGAAGTTCGGACTAGATGTTAATGCTGTAACGTCTTGGTAAAGAGATTTCAAGGATTCATCAGACATGTCAATAATTGGTTCATACATAAATGCATTAAGATGAATGTTTTCTGGAGTCATAAGAGCTACTTCTCTTAATGTCCTTATCGTTTCATCCTCCTTAGGAAACTTCTGTACAAATCTTTTCAAAAGCTTTTGTGTCTGATTCTTATTTATTTTTGCGATATCTTCTGGATCTGCAATCCTACCTACCATGAACTTTTCAGCCTGCAAGCGAATAGCTATTGAAAGTACAATTTTGTTTTCTAAATTCACCCCACTATCTAGGATTAGACAGTTGTCAGCTTCACGTTTAATCATATCAATTACAGGTTCACTACTATTAGAATAGTTTCCTTGTTTATCATTAAACAACTTTAAGAATATTATGTCTAAATCACTTTGCGTTATTTTTGCAGAGCATTGATTCCAATGTAAAAGAGATGTTAGAATTTCATAATCTTGATCTGACTCTCCTTTCGTATATTCTATTAAATTGCGTGCAAATGAAATTGATGCAACCCTTTTCATACCATCGTTAAAAAGTGAATTTTTCCAATCGTTCAGAAAGGGGTTTTTAATTCCAGATGCTGGATTTAGTTCAATTCTTGTTGGTGTTTTTGTCACCATCAGACAATTTGAATAATTTACAAATCGACTATTTAAAGTGCGGAAAAAGTCGAAATTGTGTGTCAGAATTATTTGTTTGAATATTGATTCTTCTGATATTTCCTGAAGATATTGGATGATTGCATACTTGTTTTTATAATCAAATGAGTCTGCTATATCGTCTATGACAAATAGCGTCTCTTGATTACCTTTACGACGTACTTCAACTTCAAAAATTACGTTAAGGATATAGAGTGCCTTCTTCTCACCTTGGCTCAATGATTTAATTAAATCCTTACGTTCAACCTCAGCTTGATCTGAGCCATCATGAAATCTGTATCCAAGTTCAAGCATGTGATTACTTTCTAACATAACTGATTCCTTATTTTTTGCCTCAAGTGTGAATGGGACAATAAATCGTTGATTGAACAATTCAATTGCTTTCTCCCAACTCGTCTGCTCCTTAAGTGCCTCTTCTTTTATTTTCTTTCGTCTTGCTTTTATATCCCTGTATTTGTCGAGTAGATCATAGTATAAGGATTCATTAGCTTTAATATATGATTTCCATACATTTTCCTTGAATAGGCCCATATTGGCCAATTGTGGGAGAAGGCTTTGATGCTGTCCCAAATACTTCTGTAAGTCTCTTGCTGGTATGTTTCGTTCAAGTTGCTTCTTGATTGCATCGAATTTCTTTTTCAAATCTAGATCTTTTGTAATCTCATCGTATTCTTTTGAAATTAAATCCTCAAGTTGCTGTTTAGTTGTAATCTTTTCTTTCTCGTTGGTATTAAAAATAACTGAGTGATTTGCATCAAAAAACCCATTTTTATCCAAAGTCGTAGCAATCTGAGCTGCATTGTAATACTCAAATACTCCTTTCTTAAAATATGTTGATGAATCAAGCAGTTGGTTATATCGAACTATATAAAATTCAATCTGATCTTTAACCCCCTTTGCCTCAATAAGCTCCTGTATCTTTGTATCAAATATAAGATCATATGGAACATCTACAAAAGGAGTTTCTTCTTGATCTGATACTTCACTCCTAATTCTTTCGAGTGCATTAAAAAAGTCATCTTGATTTGAATTTTTTGTAAATGCCAACGCAATCTCTATTTCTAATGATTTCTTCGAACCTGACTGCCGTTTCATTTCATTTAAAAAAATTTCCTTGGACTTATTTAATTCAGTATTGAGGTCTTCATATTCCTTGCGAAGCTTGCTATTTACAAGGAGTGTCGAAGTCTTATCAGAGTGTCTGAAAAATTCATCGTAAGGAGGGAGAGTTAGAACACTCTCATTGGGAAGGTCTTTGCCAGTTTCTACTTTTACTTGTCGGATTGTATTACGAGAAGGAAAAATTCTGTCCTGAGAATGTTCACCATTTGAAATATCCTTGAAAGTCTGAGCAAAGGATGTTTTCATTGACCCGTTTGGGGCGTAAATCGCATAAACATTATTTCCACTTTTGGAAAAATCAAATTCATATTCTAATTGCCTTATGCCATAACAATTCCTAAGTGAAATATTCACCTTGTTCATTAGAAACTCCGTAAATGATTAATTTTTTGCTACTGAATCTTGCCACTTGTGTCTCATAACTTCAAGTATTTTGTAATCGATTCAATTTAGGGAATAGTAATCAGGTCTAAACTTGATAACTACCAGAAAACTCCCCGATAAAGCAATGGTATGAATCCAGTATAACGACATTTTCATAAAGTTAAGCTGCATTTTTTGAGAATTCTTATAGACCAAAATAGCAAAAATTATTTATGAATGCCTAGTCGTTTTTATTTATAGCATATTTGTTTCTCCTTGTTTATTGATTGCACAAGAATCCGGGGGAGTGCCAAACGCTGCATGTCTCCCAATGCAGGGATACCACTTGCTGTGATACCACACTCTTATCCGGTTCGGTGGCTGACCCGCAAGCCAGCTCCGTGACCCCAATCCCACATGCGTGGTCCAGCACTCCGGGAAGCCACACCCATCTATAATCACGGTTCCATTGCTGGCGAACCCTTTCCCAAAGCAGTTGGCTTGTCCGGGTTTCCTCCACAACCGCGTCCAGTTGATAGTGGACACTCTTCGTCGCATGGGTGTTAAGAGACTATCGCTCCTTCCGGTATCAAACCCTTGGTGACCAACTGCCAAATAGCAACCATCATCCGGCGGCGATTCCGGCCATGCCCAACCGTGGTTCTCGCATAATTTCAGAGGGTCAATTGACTTGTGGACAGGAAATGAAGCCAGCGCCACGCCATCTGAATCAGATGTTGACGAACGGGGGAATGACTTATGTAACTGCATGAACCATTATCCCTGGGATAATGGCCCAATTCCAACCGGTACTATTGGGGGAATATACAACCGGTAGTGACAGAATAGGTATTTTCCGTTTTTGAGGACTACACCCGCTGGATTTCAAAAGGCAAGGCTGGGACACCGGTTGAATTGGGTGTGCCGGTGTGTGTCCTGGAAGATGATTGTGGCTTTATCCTGCATCACCGGATCATGTGGAAAGGGAGCGATGTGGATCATGCCCAACCGATGATTAAGGAAACATAGGCTCGTTTTCCTGCTCTTCGGGCGTGCAGTTTTGACCGGGGCTTTCACAGTCCGGCCAATCGGGCTCGTTTGGATGAGCTTCTGGTTGACAATGTTCTGCCGCGCAAGGTTGACCTGACCACGGCCGATAAAGAACGGGAGAGCGGGGCGACTTTTGTGGCCATGCGGCGGCGGCATCCGGGGATTGAATCGAAGATCAATGGCCTTGAGCATCATGGTCTGAGCCGGGTTCGCGCGTATGGTTCAAAGGGTTTTGCGCGTGTGGTTGCGTTATCGGTGGTGGCGTGCAATATTCATCATTTGGGTCGTGTGCTGCGGCGTCAGAGGAACGATGCACTGAACGGCTTGCGGTTAGGCCAACGCCCACGTCTTGTGGCCTGACGACCATCCCGGCACCAACACTCCTCATCATCGTCTGCACGGACGGCTGGGAGAGGTGTGTCGTGCATTTCGAAAAAGCGGTCAATTGATGGCAAAAGTTGTCCGAAACGTCATTGTTTTGTAGAAAACTCAGCTTGCAGCTGAAAATTATTGTTCGGCGAAGGAATTATTGTTCGGGAAAAGGAATCTGAGAACATGAAATTACGGCAATTTTCTAAAAATCAGGTATTTTCGGGCAAACACTATATAAGATAGTGGAAAAAACAATGTCCACCGCTTGTCATGATATGTCAGATACATAATGGGAGATTCTTCCAATGGTTCTTCCAAATAGCCGCTTGGGACCTGTTCTGAAGGATGAACAGAAGGTCAAGGACGGCATCTTTTGTGTTCTACGGACCGATTGCAATGGTGTGACTTTCCCGAACGATATGGTGCCCAATACAACCTGTTATCATCGCGACTACCACTGGAGCAAGGATGGAACTTGGCAAACGACCATGACGGCTGGGCAAATGGTCGGGCTTCCCCAAGCCAGGGTGACGACGATGGTCTTGGCAGCGGTGTGGCAAACCAGATAGAAGTACGTATGATGTCTTCTTCGGAGGCAGCATGGTCTGGTTTCACGCCGGGACGGTGTGCCCTCTTAAAATAGGACGGAACCGAGCTTATCTGACCACCAAGGATTCTGTGTCTATCGATGGTCATGGATAATTTGAACACGCACAAACGGTCCACCTAGTATAACGCATTTGAACCCGCAGAGGTATTTCGTCTAGCCCAACGGAGGGGTTCACCATACACCCAAGCACGGGAGTTGGTTCAATATGGTGCAATTGAAATCAATGCCATGACGCGTCAATGCCTGGCACGGTGTAACCCTGACCGTGCGACGATGGTGCGTGAAACCAAAGCTTGGGCAGATTATCGGAATGAGACAGCCAAGCCGATTGATTGGCAGTTCAGTACCGAGGATGCACGCATTAAGTTGAAATCGCTTTATCCATCAATTCAATAAAGTTAGGATACCTAGGTCGGGGGTTTAAGTCCTTTCTCCGGTAACATTTTGGGGTATTTATAGAGCAAAATAACATTTAAGGGTGCGAAGTAAAATTTTTTACTTCGCGCCTTGAAAGAAACCTATCTTACATCCACATTAAAACTTTTGTGTGAGCCATGAGTTCACTACAATAAATACTCCCCTAACGTTACTGAGGACCAAATAATGACAGCATACATAAACTTTTTCCCACTAGGCAATGCCGATACACTTCGGCTTGACTTGGCCGACGGTCGAAAGATTCTTGTTGACTACGCCGCGATGCGTAATGACGACGATGACGAGGACAAGCGATGCGACTTACCCAAAGTACTTCGCCAAGATCTTAGAAAAGTTCACCGTGATTATTTCGATGCCGTTTGTATAACCCATACAGATTCTGACCACTGCAAGGGTTTCGGGGATTTCTTCTGGCTTGACCATGCTGCAAAATACCAAAGTAAAGATCGCGTCAAGATCAAGGAATTATGGGTCCCTGCAGCTGCCATTATAGAGGAGGGTTTGAAGGGAGACGCTCGCCTCGTTCGTGCAGAAGCTCGGCATCGCCTTCGTCAAGGTGAAAATATTTTAGTCTTTTCCCATCCTGACATACTTAAGAAGTGGTTTGAGGAAGAGGACTTAGATTTCGAGAAGCGAAAGCATCTAATCATTGATGCAGGAAATTTAGTTCCTGAATATGTGAAGACAGGGAAAGAAAAAGTGGAATTCTTCGTTCATTGCCCCTTCGGATGGCGACAAGATCAGAACTCTGTAATCCGTCGCAATGAGGACTCGATAGCGATACAAGCTACTTTCTTGGAGGGGAAGCGAGAAACTTGCTTGTTCATGGCGTCCGACATCAACCACGAGACCCTTACAGAAATTGTTCAAGTAACCCGTAAACATGGCAATAAGAAGCGCTTGAGCTGGGACATTATGAAATTAATGCACCATTGCTCCTATCTATCGCTCGGTCCAGAACGTGGTTACGAAGAAACAAAACCAGTTGCGGAAGTTGAGTGGCTCTTTGAGGACCAACGCAAAAACAAAGCGATAATTGTTTCATCGTCTTGGCCAATTCCGACAAAAGGTTCTGAGGAGGACAAAGGTGACCAACCTCCACATCGCCAATCTGCGAATTATCATAAACGTATTTCGAACAAGAAGAATGGAGAGTTCGTAGTGACAATGGAATACCCAAATCAGGATAATCCCAAACCATTCACCTACGAGGTGACTTCATTAGGAATCGCTCTTGTACTTACGGCTCCGATGATCAGTACGAAGGCTGCTTCTTCGACACCACGTGCTGGTTAATGCCAGTCAATGACTGGTTAGAAAATTTCGGGACTCCAATAAAACCCAATGACTTGGAGTCCCCTGCCTCCGCCCTTGTTACTTTCGTTGAACGCTATGCGGCGAATATTGCCAAATTTATTGAAGCACGACGTGGCCAAAATTCTGAATTGGTGATTTTCAAGTTTAAGACTGGCAAACCCCAAGATGCTGTCTACCCTATCCAAAGTGTCGAATGCATAGGCGTTAGATTTATAGATCAAATTCCCATGCCTATAGTCTATATTCTTCGAGATAATTTCCCGGATACCGACCACCAGCATCTTACACATGAGGGAGAGCCTCCTGCCATTTGCATTGACGACAGAACATGGGACGAAGCACGACTAACTTGGACTCCAGCAGAATTCATTGACCGTATATTGTCATGGTTTTGTCGGGCGGCTTACGGTAAATTACATGCTCGTCGACAACCACTTGATCCGGTATTCATCCACAGTTTCTTTCGTTTCTTCATTTCACGCAAAGTCCTCAACACCTGCAAAAATCTTGATCTTATCGCAATACCTATTCAGGAATGTACAAAGTCGTTTCGGATATGTTCAATTAAAGATTTAGAGTTTGGCAAGCCAATTATACCAATTTGTATTATATCATATACTATTCAACCTGATAAGATGAAGCGACTTACATCTTTACCGAGTAGTTTTGATAGCCTCACAAGGTTATTGAAGGATCGTGGATTAGATCTGTTAGATGATCTGCGCAAGCTTATCTCTATTGGGTTTAACAATGACTCCAATTTTGCCTGGCGCATCAACTCGGTATTTGGCGTGATTCTCGAAATGCCAATTATTGCTCCTGAAGGAGATAAGTATAACGGAACCGATTTAAGGGCTTTTGTCACTGACAAAAGTATCGGAGAAATTGCAGTTGCGTTAGGTGTTGCGTTAAACGCAGAATCCGATAAGGGCAGCAAAGCCAGATTTGTAAAGTCAATTCCACCATGCGAGGTGGACCAAGATGCTCTTAATAAGATTACTGTTCAGTCCGCAGAGGTACAATATGAGTTTGACCGTCACTTGGCAACCCAGATTTCAGGGCGGGAAAGTGTAGACAACCGCAAGGTTGTAATGGTAGGTGCTGGGGCTATTGGGTCGCATATCTCTGACTGCTTAATTCGTGAAGGTAGATTTCAATGGACTATTATCGATGACGACTGCCTTCTCCCCCACAATCTAGCACGGCATACTTGCTACAAAAACGATATTCCTCAGAACAAGGCGTTACTAGTTGCTAGGAATCTCTCAACCATACTTGGCAATTCACCATCTGTTGCCCGCTCAATTCCAGCTAATGTCATGACGTGTAATTCTGCTCGTCAAGAAATCGACCAAGCCCTAGAAGAGGCTGAATTAATTATTGACGCTACCGCTTCCCTTCCTGCCGAACGTTACATTTCTGATCATGACGCAACTGCACGCCGCATTTGTATTTTCTTCAATCCGTCCGGGGACGCTGCTGTACTTTTAGTCGAACCAACCGATCGTTCCCTTACATTACGTGACCTTGAGGCACAGTATTTGGGTTTGGTAATTCGTAAAAGTTCTCTTAAAGGGCATCTCACTCCACCTTCCGGTACATACACCTATACCGGCTCTTGTCGTGCCATCACGAATTTTATCCCGCAGTCTCATGTTATGACCCTCAGTGGCTTAATTTCAAAAGAAATTACCAAGGCTGTCGATTATGAAGAATCTAGAATTAGAATTTGGTCGCTCCGGTCGTCTGGAAAAGTAAAATTACTACAACCCGCTGTGAGTTTAGTAGAACGCTTTGAAAGTCAAGACTGGACCGTTACCATTAATCAAGGTCTGATCCGACATATTCTTACCATGAGAGAAACTAAACTACCTGAAGAAACTGGAGGCGTGCTTATGGGCATTGTTGATATTCCAGCAAAACAAATCCAACTAGTCGATGCAGCACAAGAACCGCCCGACAGTAAAGCTAGCCAGTATGGTTTCGAACGTGGCACATCGGGAGTTCAAGAGTATTTTGATCACGTCTCTGACCAAACGAGTGGCCAAGTTCGGTATGTTGGTGAATGGCACTCACATCCACCACACGTACCAGCCCAACCAAGTTCAACCGATCTATCCCAGATTGACTGGTTGTCAACACTATTTGAGATAGATAATTTGCCCGCACTTATGCTTATTGCGGCTGACGACCATGTAAGTATCATACTTGCAAATCAACAAGCTCAAAAATTAAACATAGAAGAATGTATATTCACCAAACACAGTGAGGACCACGCTTCATGAAGGGAACCAAAATTGGTCTAGCCCTGTCGGGAGGGGGCTCACGTGCGATCGCCTTTCATCTTGGTTGTCTTCGTGCACTACACGAATTAGACATCCTTGACAATATCAAAGCAATCTCAACCGTCTCAGGTGGAAGTGTAATCGGAGGGCTTTATGCAGTCCAAAATGGTTCATTTCCTGAGTTCGAAACACAGGTACGGCAATTACTTGAAAAAGGGTTGGTTTGGTCAGCGGTCAACAAAGCGTTCACAACAACAGAAGGCCTACGGGCGCTGTTGTGTTGCTTTATCTTGTTTCTCATAAACGTAGTGTTCTTTCTTCATTCGCTACTCGCTAGGTTGAATTCAATATTTTGCTCACACGAACGAAGAAAAAGTTGGAAACCAAAGGGTTGTTTATATAAATTCCGGAGGTTTGCCAGCATTACCACAATATTGCTTCGCATGTTCGATGAAAAATTCGGAGGTATACGTCTTAACCAACTGCCATCTGACAGACCTCTGCTTATCATACTTGCTGCAAATCTTCGTACTGGTTCAGCATTCTACTTCTCCCGGAAACACTCGGGGAGTTGGCGACTCGGGCAGTTGGCCGACAATAATATCTCTCTTGGGTACGCAGTAACCGCTTCTGCTGCGTCCCCCACGTTCTTACCAGCTTTGGATGAAGAGCTCACTTTCTGCCAGGATGATGGCAGTCACCGAAAAGAGCGAATTTCCTTGACCGATGGTGGAGTTTATGACAATTTGGGTTTAACACCTCTTTTGCCTGACCGTGAACATGAAAAAATTTTTGACTTCCCTGAAATCGAAAGCATTATTTGTTGTCGTGCCGGATACGGCTCTAGTTACCATCCACCTAGCCAATTTATCATAACACGTCTTATACGAGCTAGTTTATGCATTCACGAACGATCTCAAAATGTCGCCATCAACCTCCTCTTTAATTTGAAAAAGGCTGGGGAGTTAAAAGGTATAGTACATCCGTATCTTGGTCAAAATGACAGTAAATTAAGATGTTCGCCAACTGACTTAGTCACACGTGAAGATGTGGATGGTTATCCCACTGATTTTTGCGCCATGCATACAAATTGGATCGACAAATTGTCAAAGCGTGGTGAACAACTCACAAAGGCACTTATCGCTGAACACCATCCTGAATTATATGAGTAAACTGAGCACCAAGCTATAGCTCCATGTCACATCAGGAACAATAAAATCTGAAATCTACTCTTTTGCGGCAAATTTTCACTTAGGTAAATTATATGAAGCCCCCATGACATGTCTATAGGTTGTGAAAAGTTCCAGATGGTGTGGTCCCTGTTTTGCTATGATAATTCCAAAACCAACAACATTTTGTGACCTAAAATTATAGAATTTTACCCAAAATGGCTGGAGTCATCACCAAGGATAAATTAATTATAAATTGCAAAAAATAATTGCAAAAACGATAACCCTGCCCCATGATTTTATTTTTATTTCAATGAAGGAGAATCCCAAGTGAGTACCGTACACAGTTATTCAGTAGGAAACGGCGATATGTTTTCTATTCGACACGATTCAGATAATTGCACTATTATCGATTGTAGTATTTCGGATGGTTACAAGAATTGGCTCTTAGGAGAGATTGACAAACAAAGGGAGGGAAAAGGAATAATTCGATTCATTTCGACTCATCCTGACGAAGACCACCTTATGGGGTTGGCCACTTTGGATGAACATATCAAAATTATAAACTTCTATACTGTAGAAAACAAAGCAACCAAGGAAAACGAGACCCCTGATTTCAAATGTTACAAGCGGCTTCGAGATGGAAATAATGTATTTCATCTTGAAAAGGATTGTACGAGGTTTTGGATGAATCAAACTAGCTATGAACGTGATTCATCCGGTATAGGTATACTATGGCCAATTACATCAAACGAATACTTCAAAGAAGCACTGAAAAAGGCAGAAGGAGGAGAAAGCCCCAATAATATCTCACCTATAATTACGTATTCCCTTCAGGATGGAGTAAATATGGCTTGGTTAGGTGATCTTGAAACAAATTTCTTGGAGAACATAAAAGGTGAAATTTTATGGCCTAGCGTCGATATTCTTTTTGCCCCTCACCATGGAAGAGAAAGTGGAAAAATACCAAATTCCATTCTACGTACAATGGATCCAAAGATAATAATAATTGGCGAGGCTCCATCCAACAATTTAAATTATTATGGGAATTACAATACGATCACTCAAAACACTGCTGGTACAATTTATTTCGAATGCGTTAAAAACTGGGTTCACATTTATGTTAGTAGTTCAAACTACAGTGTAGATTTTCTTGAACACCCTGGGGCATACACATACAGTAATTACATTGGTTCTTTAGCCGTATAGTGACATCATACTGTTTCCAGTTATCATTGTCCAGGTTTCGGTTATCAATCTCCTTCACAATCCATTTCCAAGCCTGATCAAAACGGTTGGATTTCACCAGGGAACGGAAACGCAATACTGCTCGGCCTCCTTCCATACCCCACACCATATCAGATTTCTTCAGACGCTCTCCAATGTGCGTTTTGTTCGCGGCTTCAACAATGCCCGAGCCGATAGGTAATCCCATTGCCATTAAGGACGCATAATTCATTCGGTGACGGTGAGTCAAGAAGTACGCAAGAATAATATCAAGTTCCTATCTTGCCAGTGTGCTCTTGGCGCATACACGAAGAGCAGAAATGGCCCCGATTTAACGGCCAACACCATCATTATCCTGAGTTCGACACTTTGCCCCCATTTTCGCTTTTTCATTATTATTAAATCCCCAACAGCTCTACATTCTACAGTGTGTCATGCGGCTCACTCCGTGGTAATGCCTAATCAAAAAATAAATTTTGCTTTGTTAAATTTCTCCTGTATAATCAGCACCACACCACTTCATGTTTCTTTCTCATAGTCTAACCATTATGTAAATCCGAACGAAACCAACGACCCAAACCAAACAAGCTTCCGTCCCAATCGTCGCAAGCGACCTCAATACTCTCAACCACCACGAAGGAGGGGAAAGCGGTTGACAAGGCGATGGGTGTCAGGCTTGGAACCAAGGCATATGAATTGTGCCAGGATGAGGACTGAAAGCTGGGTCAAATAGTGGGAGAAAGAAGGGACTTTTGCGAGCCAAAAAAGAGGGTAATGTAGTGCCTAATTGAAAGAGGGCACCCCATAGAATCGGTGTTTTAAGCGATAAAGTGTCAAAGTCAGGAACAAGGAGGATTGCTTGGCATAAAGTAGATTGGCTTAGGTGTATACCGCTAGTTTTTGCAACTGTTTGAGGTTCTCCTGATTAGTGGTCAAGTCAATAAACGTGCCTTTATTTCAAAGGCTTATTGTCACGGGATATGTTCTAGTCATATCCAAAATGCGTTACATGGATTACAGACCAGTATCCTTATTAATGCACCGCTATCTTGCTGAAGAATGGAATGCCAAGTCAAGTCACAGGTGAATCCAGGAAGAAACGTAAAACGACAGGATTAGGGAGAACTAGGAATATATTTCTAACAACTGAATACAGGGATGGATAGGAAACAAACTTCACGCGGCCTCAGTGGTTGAACTCCTTGCTCCACTCACTGGGCAAAACACCTCTGAATTAAAACTCAGCTGTGGGGAAGCGAGAAAAGTGAAACGACCGTAAATCAATCAATGTCTGAATACAAAATTCACTACTGCTTATTACAGGGTGGATTATACTGTTTGATAAAGTCAGTCTCAATTTGAATTCTTTCCTTTTCATCTTTCTCCTCATGAATACAAATACAATTGAATCCTTTGGACATTACACATTTCATCTTATCAAATTCATGTTCGTCCATTCTTCTGCCAAAATGCTCAGTTTGTCCAATATACAGAAATTTAATTTCTTCTTTATGACCTTTTCTAGCGGCGAATATGTACACTCCACTATATTTATCAATTGGATCTTTAATTGGGTAATCTGGAAACACAGTGAATGTGTAAGTTTTTCCAGCAGCTGTAAATGCTTTTTTATAAGATGTCATTATATGCTCCAAGATTTAAATTAACTTGTTGATTTAGAAAATAATTGCTCTTTTATATAGAATTATCTAGGACAAGACCCATAGCAACATTTTTTGCACTTTTTTTGAAAGCCCCACTAGGAATGGTTATCCATGTGCTTTTGGGAGCACGGACAACCGAATTCTAGCCTTGAGGGAAGATTTCATTACAAAATAGATAGATCTCAAGGCCATTACAAGAACCCTGACCAGCGACCTTGATTGAAATTTATCTCTCGCGGTGCAGAGAGTAACCCTGATCAGCGATCATAAAAATAAAAAAACCCGTTAGATTACTTGTAAAAACGGCATTGACATGCTATTATCACAACAAAATAAACCTAACCCAACGGGTGAACATTATGATATTACCAAATACCTTTCCTGTCAAGGTCCAATTTACCCCCAAACAAGACACAACACCCTTTGGTGGTGTCCTGGCGTTTTTAAAGATTCTGTGTGATCGGAAAATCCTTCACAAACTCCCGGGTGACCGCATGCGGTCTCAGGGTTGGTTAGATGCTCAGATGGTTCTGAGTATCATGCTCTTGAACATTTTAGGCTTTGACCGGGTCGCGGATATTGATCGACTGGAGGAGGACAAGGTCTTGGGCAAGATCGTCCGCCAACTGGAACCGCTGCTCT
>Ga0209022_1000169_pt1 | contig 87943 bp, 71 predicted proteins | sample PinacodermPK_FD_187300 | JGI IMG/M metagenome (GOLD analysis project Ga0209022, IMG submission 187300) | Host-associated microbial community of the marine sponge Aplysina aerophoba from Gulf of Piran - sponge pinacoderm, lysed by proteinase... | ecosystem: Host-associated > Porifera > Sponge >... | reverse complement strand
GGCACCATCCTCCTTCTGCACGGCCTCGGCAAAGGCCAGGGTGATGTCGGTCGCGTTGTTGGTCACCACTGCTGTACCATCCGGGGCAAAGGTGGGCCTCGGCAAGGTCGCATCCACCGTGAAGGTGGCACTCGCCGCAGTCCCCTGGTTGCCCGCCACGTCATAGTAAGCATTCGTAATCTCAACGGTGACGGTACCCTCGGGAAGGTTGTCGCCAGGGTTAATCGTGATCACCTTCTTCGCCGCATCAATGGAGGCCGTATAGTCGGTGATGGCCGTGTCATCCGCCGTGAGTGTCAGGATCGCTTTCAGAGCCGCCTCATCAAAGTCCTCACCATTACTGTTCTTCTTCACCGCCGCGTTAAAGGTCAGGGTGATGTCGGTAGCGACCGTGTTCACCACCGCACCGTTGAGTGGGGCAAAGGTCGGCTGAGCCGGGGCCGTCGTATCCACCGTGAAGGTGATATTCGCCGCAGTACCCTGGTTACCCGCTACGTCATAGTAGGCATTCGTAATCGCCACATAGACGTCACCCTCCGCAAGGTCGGACGTGGGATCAATCGTGATCACCTTCTTCGCCGCATCAATGCTTGCCGTAAAGGTGATGTCATCACCCGAACTACTTCCCACCTTGAGCGTCAGGAGACCAGACAGGTCGCCATCCGTCAGTTCGGAACCATCGCCATCCTTCCGCAATGCCTCGGTAAAGGTCAGGGTGATGTCGGTACCGGCCGTGTTCACCACCGCACCGTTGAGTGGGGCAAAGGTCGGGGCTGTCGGGGGCGTCGTATCCACCGTGAAGGTGATATTCGCCGCACTGCCCTGGTTACCCGCTACGTCATAGTAAGCATTCGTAATCGCCACATAGACGTCACCCTCCGCAAGATTGGCCGAGGGATCAATCGTAATTTGCGTCTTGGCTTCATTGATGCTCGCCGCATAGCCGATGGGCGTGCCCGAACTGTCATCCACCGTGAGCGTCAGGAGACTAGACAGATCGCCATCCGTCAGTTCGGCTCCATCGCCATCCTTCCGCACGGCCTCGGTAAAGGTCAGGGTGATGTCGGTACCGGCCGTGTTCACCACCGCACCGTTGAGTGGGGCAAAGGTCGGGGCTGTCGGGGGCGTCGTATCCACCGTGAAGGTGATATTCGCCGCACTGCCCTGGTTACCCGCTACGTCATAGTAAGCATTCGTAATCGCCACATAGACGTCACCCTCCGCAAGATTGGCCGAGGGATCAATCGTAATTTGCGTCTTGGCTTCATTGATACTCGCTGAATAGCCGATGTCAACTCCCGAACCACTTCCCACCTTGAGTGTCAGGATATCTTTCAGAGCATCGGCATCAAAGTCGGCGTTCGCGGTATCCTTCTTCACCGCCTCGGTAAAGGTGAGAATGATGTTGGTGCTCGCCGTCATGACCGTTTCTCTGTTGGCCGGGGCAAAGGTCTCCACTGTCGGACCCGTCGCATCCACCGGAACCTCGTCGTTGACGATGGTCAGTGTCGCCAAGGATCCATTCCCATCCCGCCGATAATAATCGCCAAGGTCATTCACTGGGTTATCGGCCGCTGCAATCCGCAGTTCAATCGTCTCGTCAGCTTCCAGAACCGTATCGTTGGTGATGGTCACACTGACGTTCTTGGGCGTGCCACCGGTGGGCCCAAAGGTCACCGACTTGGTGGCAATACGAAAATCACCAGGGTTCGTGGCATCAACATACTCTGTTGCGGTGCCCCCAGGCACCACCGCCACCATGAACGTGGTTGTGGCGCCCGGCAGATTATTGACCGTCACCGGAACATTCACCGTGCCGCCACTCACATTTTCGGCCACTGAGGCCGTGTATTTAGCAGTGGATGCCGCGTTCGTGCCAAAGGCAATCTTCGCATCGTCATCATCGTCATCGGTAATGGTGACGGTCGCACTCGCCCCTGTAGATGCCGCAAACCAATCCGATAAATCCGTTGACAAGGTCACGGTGAAGGATTCATCGCCTTCCACTAGATCATCATCCTTCAACGGAATTAACAACTCTGCCGTATTCTCACCACCCGGCACTATCACTTCTGCCGGCTTACTCGTGCCAATATCGTCAGCACTCGCCTTGCCGCTGGTTTCATAGGTGACCGACAGTTCAAGACCACCTTCGGGAGCCGCCTCGCCCAGAGTTACTATCAGTCTCGCATCTGAACCCTCGGTTGCAGATGTCGTCGGGGTGACCTCAAAGGTTGACGTCGGGCTACTTATCGTCACTGTATAGACCTTGAATGCTCCTCCACGCCCTTGCACTTCAACCTGAATTATTGTTTGTTCGCCGCTCAGGGATAAATTTTGACTTGGCGAACCGGAAGATACTGAGTTCACTCCCTCTCCAATTACACCAACGAAAATTGTTGGAGCGGGATTAGAACTTAAAAGTTGTTCCGGGAGAATTCCGGTATCTGCAGCCGTTGGCGTCAAAGTGACACTGGCCACTCCAGGGGATGAATCGGCAGTGTATTCAGTGGTATCACCGCCAAAAGTTTCGTTCAGGTCAATTGCGTTTCCATCAGAACCAGTGAGTGACAACGCACTGAGGTTTGATAGTGGATTGTTGAACGAATTAATGTAATAAAGCTCCGTGTTTTTAGTCAAGTCTGGCAAGGAAGTCAGCGAGTTGTCCCCAAAATCAAGGGAATTTAGATTAACGTTCTTGCTTAGATCGGGAAGAGACGTAAGTTGGTTATTGCTAATGTTCAGATCGATTAGTGCAGTTAGAGCACCGAGATCTGGCAAGGAAGTCAACTTGTTATAGGAAACGTTCAAATTGGTTAGTGTAGTTAGTTCACTGAGATCCGGCAACGATGTTATTTTGGTACCGGTGATGTTAAGTGCTTCAATTGCGGTAAGACCATTGAAATCGTCCGTTTTCAAAGCAGTGAGTTCACTGTCAAAGATATCAAGAAATGTTACCTCCGACAGATCTACAGCCTGAGCGCAACCTTCCACAAATAACGCTTGTACGAGAGCGTCACGGACCGCTTTGGTACGGTCACAAACTCCTTCTGACACCCTAACTGAAACTGATTCAATGCTAATATCTGACGGATATTTTGGATCAGTACTTGTGGTAATGCTGTGGCTGACGTTAACGGTTCCCGCAGCAACACCCGAGACAGTAACTGATTGTGGGTAGTTGTAATTGTTCGGGGTAAAGACTAGAGCAGAAGAAACCGTCACCTTGTCGGTATCCGCGCTGACTGGTGTCACTGTTATGTCCGAGGAGGGCTTGCTATTTAGATATACAAAATACTCGCCCGTGGCATCATTACTCAATCCCACATTCAACTTTTTTGGATCTATCGTAACGCCTGCAGTGTCGTTGTCCACAATTGTTAGCGTCACTCCTATGACTGAAAGACTGCCCGCAGTTGCAGTAAGGACCAGCGTTTCGTCTTCTTCGTCAATTTCGTCCCTCCAGATTCTTACATTAGTCGTAGCCGATATCTCTCCCGCCGGAATCATGAACTCTTGTAGTGCAACATAGTCAAGATCAACCGTTGCCGTTGAGGTGCTTTCCGCAGCGAGTGACACCACGACGCCGCCCATACCTGCAAGGTTGTCCAGCGTTGCCGTAATGACCACTGTACGAACATCCTCGTCTACAGTATTATTTGTCGCCGATGTTGTCAGCGTCAGGGTGGTGGGAGGTGGGGTCCGTCGCGTTACATTTAATGTATAAGTTTTGGTAGTTTTCCCGTCCTCAGCTGTGACCAATATGGTGATGGAGTTTTCCCCGCCGTCAAGTGCTATTGCACCGCTCTCCGAACCACTCATCAAGTCTGTGAGGCTATCCCCCTTGCCGGCTTGGACTTTGGCATCATCATCATTCAGCGTTGCTGTAAGTTTCAAATGCGTCACTGAGATACCCACTGTCGCAGTGTAGGACTCGGTAGTTGCTGAAAACTGCGAGGGAGTCAGCACCAACTCGGAGAATGTACCGGCTTCACTCGTTCCGGTCTGAGCAGAAAGTGAGGATAGCGTTGCGTCGTCCGATTTTGGCGTTCCCGTACCAGTCAACCAGACACTATTGCCACCTGAATTTGTTGCTCGCACCCGTACCCGGTATTCCGTCCCGTTATCAAGAGAAAGAATGGTTTGTGCCGCCGCCGGTGGGTTGGATTCGGTGCGGTCAACTGCGACCCATGCCGTTGCCGGGTCGTTACCAGATGCGGTCGCATCGTCTGCCACCATATTTGAGCCTGACTTGGGTGCTGATGTGTAGTGAACGTCATAGCCCGCAACCTCTCCTCCTGATGTCGGAGCCGACCAAGACAACTCCATCTTGGCGTTTCCGGTCGTCACAACTAGCTGCGTTGGTGTACCTGAAACCGCTGGCAACCGTGTAACCGACAACTTGTAGGTCTGTGTCGTCTTGTCTTGGGCAGTCACTTTGACGCTGATGTCGTTTTTGCCTAACGAAAGGGCTATTGAATGACTAACCGAGCCGCTTGTCACCGCCACGTCTTCTACCGTCACAGAGGCGTTCGACTCGTTGACAGTAGGTGTAATCTGAACATGTGTAACCGAGTTGACCACCGTTGCTGTGTAAGACGTGGTACTTGAATCGAATATTGAAGGTTTCAGTTCTAATGCGCCGCTGAAGTCTGACCCGTCCGAACTCGTGGTTCCCGTAAGTGCAGAAAGTCTCGCGTCGTTTGATTGGCGAGTAACCGTAACCGTGTAAGTTTTTTCAGTTCCGTCCTCGGCGGTAACCACGATTTCGATGGTGTTAGTGCCCACTTCAAGTTGAATGGCATTGCTCGCCGTTCCGCTAGCTAGCGAAACTGCGGTTTCGCCTTGCTTACCTACTGTAACCTTTGCTTTGCCGGTATCTGTTACCGTCGGTGTCATCTTCAAATGCGTCACTGCATTGGTTACCGTCGCCGTGTAGGATGCGGTGTCTGATTGAAAGGTTGAGGGGTTCAAAGCTAGTGTGCCACTAAAATCCGTCCCGTCTGTACTGCTGGTTCCAGTCAGTCCAACAAGCGTTGCATCGCCAGATTGGCGCGTGACCGTTACCGTGTAGGTTTTCTTTGTCTCTTCGTTATGAGCTATCACCTCAATGCTGATGTCGTTCATTCCCACTTCAAGTTTGATAGCCGCGCTTGCCGACCCGCTTATCACTGCGGTACCATCCACCTTAACTGTGGCGTTTGACTCGTTAACGCTTGGCGTTACCTGCACATGCGTTACCGAACTCGTCACCGTCGTCGTGTAATTCTCAGTGCCAGACGAGAATTCGGGAGTGAGTGTTAAAAGCGAGAAGCTACCATCTGCACTCTCGCCACCCGAAGCCGTCAGGTCAGAAAGATTGGCGTCATTAGATTTCGGCGTACCGGTGCCAAAAATCCAATCACCCGCCGTTTCGGAATTCTTAGCTCGCACCCGCACCCGATATTCCGTGCCGTTATCAAGAGAAAGAATGGTCTGCGCCGCCGTTGGCGGGTCGGATTCGGTACGCTCAACCGCGATCCACGCTGTCGTGGGGTCATCTCCGGTGGAGCTCGCATCGTCAGCTACCGCATTATTACCTGACTTGGGTGCTGAAGTGTAGTGAACATCGTAGCCCGTATATGAATCAGTCGGTGCAACCCATGTAATCTCTAGTCTGGTGTTACCTTCTGTTACTTTCAGATTCGAGGGCTTTGATGCTTGTACAGTGAAGGTCGCACTCCCAGCTATTCCTTGATTGCCTGCGGCGTCGTAGTATCCATTGGTGATAGCCACGTAAACCTGTCCACCGATAAGGTTTGAGGTCGGGTCAATCGTGATGGTGGTGCTGTTTTGATTGATTGTTGCCGTGTACGGTATGCCTGTGCCATTTGCGTCGGTTGTTTTCAGTGTCAGGATGTTCGCTAGGTCAGTGTTAGCAAAAACACCACCAATCGGATCTTTATTTATAGCTTCTTCAAACGTCAGGGTGATGTTTGTCGTTGGGTCCGACACTGTGGCGCCGTCAATTGGGTTGAATGACGGACTAGGGGCTGTAGCATCCACTGTAAACGTAGAACTCGTTGCTCTGCCCTGATTACCATTGGTGTCGTAGTATCCATCAGTGATAGCCACGTACACTACACCGTCGGCAAGGGTAGATTCCGGATCAATTGTGATGGCGGTGCCGGCCGAATTGATGGTCGCCGTGTACGGTATCTCTGTGCCACTTGCACCGGTTGTTCTGAGCATCAGAATGGTCGACAAATCCGCATCTTCAAGCACATTGCCAACGTTGTCTTTTCTTACCGGCTCAGAAAATGCAATCGTGATGTCAGTCTCAGCATCGGTCACCGTGACGCTGCCGTCTGGCCCGAATGTTGGCAGAGGAACGTCGTCGTTAGTCACCGTGACTGTGGCGAGCGAGCTACTAGCATGGCGTTTGTAGTAGTCGCCGAGGTCGTCAACGGGTTTGTCCGCCGCGGCAATCCGCAGTTGGATGGTCTCGCCGGGTTCAAAGTTCGTATCATCCAAGATCTCTACCGACAGGGTCTTCGTCTTGCTATCTGTTGGACCAAACGTCACCGACTGGGTACCAATCCTGTAGTCCGTTTCCTCATCCGCTGTTCCTGTGGTAAGCACTTCAATGTTGAAGGTGGTTGGAGAACCCGGTAGGAGACTCACCGTCACCGGGACTTCTAACGTTCCATTGTTCTCGGCCACCGAGGCGGTATAGGCTGATGTCGCCGTGAAAGTGTTGCCGAACACAATCTTCGCCGACTCCACGTCGTTGTCTTCAATCGTGATAGTGGTAGTTGCAATATCAGGCTCTGGCCAGCCGTCGGGCGGTTTCAGGGTCACGATGAAGGATTCTTCGCCCTCTACCAGTTGGTCGTCCGCTGGGGTTTCAAACAAAGCGTCTTGGCCGGACATCGTTGGACCCACATCTCGGTGTCCGCACTTTTTCAATTCTGCCCGAATGCAATCGCCGTAAGGTGTAATTCCGAATCCCTCGGCGGGGCGAACAAAGTCGTCGCCTGTGAACGGCATTCCGTTGCTCTGTCTCCATTCAAAATTCACACGACTAAAAGGTACAGTAGTGAGTGCCCGCCATGAAGCGGTAACGGTCGTGATATGGTCACCTTCAGAGAAGCGATAGGTCGGTCGAGCAAAAGTGGTGCTTGCCGTATTGTCAATGATCGTCACCGTTGAGGTGGCTGTTTTACCGGGAGTGACTGACCAATTCGTCACACCACTTGCAGGGGTAATCGTCACCGTGAAGGTCTCGCCACTGTCCAAGTCACTACGAGCTCCAGTAATAAAATCAGTAACGATTGGTACTGAAATCGTTGCCGATGTAGCTCTGGGACGAACCCGAACAGTCGTTGGCGTCGTACCCGTGTCGGCACTCGTCGCACTTCCGCCAGAGTAGTCATAGTTAACGTCGAATAACAGCCCGCCATTGGGTGCTGCTTCGCCCAGCATCACCGTCAGTTCAGCATTCTCACCTTCTACAGCCGTCACTGATGGTGTCAAGGCATAGGTCTGCGTAGTTAAGATAGTTACCGCCATCGCATCAACAACAAGGCTGGACGGGTAATTTGTATCCGAACTAGAGATGGAATGTGTGATTGTCGTACTACCTGGCTCTATGCCGGTCACTGTGATTCGCTGAGGTCGGTCCCAGTTTGCTGGAGTAAACGACAGCGGAGCAGACACCCTTGCTTTGCCCGTATCGCCACTTCTAGGTGTCACCGTCACCGCCGATATTGGCTTTGTATCAAGCACCACAGTGTAAGTTGAAGTCTGGGTCTCAAGAACATCTAACGATGTGTCGCTCAACGATACCCCAGGACTATCATTGTCCAAAATCGTTAGAGATACTTCCTTGACCACAAGGTCACTCGCTACAGCCGTGAGAACTAGATTCTCGTCGTCTTCAGCTAATTTGTCATCAATGATCGTAACTTGGGCCGTAGCCGAATTCTGGCCGCTGACGATTGTGAACGACTGTGGCAGCGTGAAATCTTCTCCCTCTGTCGCCTCCGTTCTGGCCGCAGCGGCAAGCGTCACCTGCAAACCACCAGACCCAGCAGCTGCACCGTCCAGCGTCGCCGTCACCGTTATCGCACCAGCGGCCTCGGAGACGTTACCATTCGTGGCATCCACTGAGAGAGTTAATGCTTGATCCCGAGACACCGTAACTGTGTAGGTCTTCATAGTGGTCCCATCCTCGGCCGTGACTTCTATATCCAAGATGTTTTCGCCCACTGCCAGTTCAATAGCACCGCTGGTATTATCGCTGCCGACAGCAGCAATTGAACCGCGCTTACCTGCCTTTACGGTCGCGTACGCCTCATTAGTTGTCGGAAGGAGTTTCACGTGAGTCACTGCGTTAGGAACGGTCGCCATATATTCGGTGTCATCAATGGCAAAAGGGCCAATGTCAAGCGCACCATTAAAATCGGTACCGTCCATGCTGGTACTGACCGCAAGACCCTTCAACCTCGCATCGGTAGATAGAGCCGTTGAATCCACTGTAAACGTAGAACTCGTTGCTCTGCCTTGATTGCCATTGGTGTCGTAGTATCCATCAGTGATAGCCACGTACACTACACCGTCGGCAAGGGTAGATTCCGGATCAATTGTGATGGCGGTGCCGGCCGAATTGATGGTCGCCGTGTACGGTATCTCTGTGCCACTTGCACCGGTTGTTCTGAGCATCAGAATGGTCGACAAATCCGCATCTTCAAGCACATTGCCAACGTTGTCTTTTCTTACCGGCTCAGAAAATGCAATCGTGATGTCAGTCTCAGCATCGGTCACCGTGACGCTGCCGTCTGGCCCGAATGTTGGCAGAGGAACGTCGTCGTTAGTCACCGTGACTGTGGCGAGCGAGCTACTAGCATGGCGTTTGTAGTAGTCGCCGAGGTCGTCAACGGGTTTGTCCGCAGCGGCAATCCGCAGTTGGATGGTCTCGCCGGGTTCAAAGTTCGTATCATCCAAGATCTCTACCGACAGGGTCTTCGTCTTGCTATCTGTTGGCCCAAATGTCACCGACTGGGTGCCAATCCTGTAGTCAGTTTCCTCATCCGCTGTTCCTGTGGTAAGCACTTCAACGTCAAACGTGGTTTGAGACTCTGGCAAGTGACTCACCGTTACCAGAACGTTCAGCGTTCCACTGTTCTCAGCCACCGAGACATTGTAGCTAGATGTCCCCGTGGCAGAATTGCCGAATGCAATCCTCGCCGACGCCACATCGTCGTCGATGACCGTGATCGTGGCACTCGCAATAGTGGGCTCTGGCCAGCCGTCGGGCGGTTTCAGTGTCACGATGTAAGTCTCATCGCCTTCTACCAGTTGGTCATTAACAATTTGGGAAACCACATTATGTGTCTGCTCTACCACTGGTGATTCCTCACTGCCATGCCCGCACCTCCCTAAACTTAGGCTTCGGCATCTCTCAAAGGGAAAAACGTTGAAGCCTGTAGAGGGGCGGTCGAAATCGTCAATGTCTTCCCTTGTCAACAGAATACCGTTCATTCTCCATTCGACATCAATTCTACTTAAACCTACGTTAGACAGCGCCATCCAATCAACCGAAACTATCGCAGGCCAAAGTCTCTGATTTGTCTGTAGGGGGTGAACTTCTGTGAAGCGGTAGGTCGCTTGGGGGAAAGTAATGCTCGCCGCATTGTCTATGATCGTCACCGTCGAGGTGGCTGTTTTGCCGGCAGTGACTGACCAACCCGTCACACCACTTGCGGGGGTAATTGTCACCGTGAAGGTCTCGCCATTATCCACGATACGGCGGTCAAGGAAGATCGGCACAGAAATCGTTGCCGATGTAGCACTGGGAAGAACCCGAACAGTTGTTGGCGTCGTGCCCGTGTCGGCACTCGTCGCACTTCCGCTCGAGTAGTCATAGTTAACATTGAATAACAGCCCGTCACTGGGTGCTGCTTCGCCCAGCGTTACCGTCAGTTCAGCATTCTCACCCTCTTCAGCCGTCACTGACGGTGTCAAGGCATAGGTCTTTGTTGACACCTGCGAGTGTGCGGGGGCAGTAATAAACTGCAGTAATGCTCCGATTAGAAGCGCGATGATTGGATTAAAGAACCGCATAAGGGGGGGGGTAGCGATTGTCAATACCCTGCGGCGCAACAGCCACAGGTGTAATTGCCTCATTCTTCATTCCAAATTCCCGGTACAAATAAGCAAACCTTAACCAATTTAACACTTGAGCTATATTCCGCCTAACTTCTTTGGTAGGATTATGAATGATTCGATTAAAACCAAGTTAATACTTGGCACAAAAATTAACTGCTCGTTACAGTCAACAATTTAAATCGGTACAATATATGTAAATGATTGCCAAAGTCAACAAAATATAGTCATTTAGAAAGTTAAAATGATACTGATGATGAGTAACGAATTTACCCTCCCCCACTAAAAGGGTTAAAATAGTTATTGATACTAGGGCAGCTGTGCCAAAATACCCTTTGCTCGCTATGAATTTAATTAGTGTTGGAGCATTTCATTTAAATTGAGTGAAAGACCATTCAAAAAGATATTTATTATCCGATTGCTTCAATTGACCTTCAATCGGTTACGGTTCAACTCACTCAATCACACATGAATACCAACACTGAGACGTTGGATCTTTGTTTGCCATTGATGATAATAACCTCCGCCATGAAGCACATCGCCACGCGAATTGGTTTGAACTTGACGTCTGGTAATCAATTTTTGTTGATGTTGTACAAGAATCCCCAGGTCATAATTGTAAAGATGATACAATGAGTTTCTTCCGATATTTCTTTGGACTCACGCCCGCATGAAATATTACGTGATTTGTGCACTCCCGCATTGTCATGATCAACTCATGGAGACATTTGATATCAAACTGACCAACGGTACCGAGAGAATTTAAGTAGTTTTTCTGATGGACTAAAACGCTGAACCGTACAACGACAAACGAGTGGTTGACTTTCCAAAATTACCGGTAATTAGGCCCTGAGAATCAACCAGCCAAGTTGATTGACGCTCAATAGGCGATTCCACGACATCTTTTTATATTCTCTCAACAAGGCCGTTCCTGTAAGTAACTCAGTGATACATGAGAAACTTTCTTATCCCTTCTTTCTTCATCCCACAATATGGTGTCCGCAAGCACTTATGCCACAATTGTCTATATGAAAATGATGATAGTTGCAAATCCCCTTCTGTGGGTACCAATTTTTGCCACTGGTGGTTGTAAGTTAATTGACGCAAGGCCTCTCGAATTTTGCCCCTCAGGACGCAAAAAAAGTTGCCGAAATCGCACGAATTATGGGAGTAGGGCTAGATCATGCCACCCCTTGGCAATGCCCCTTGTATTCTGCCATTGTTCAGGAAAATAGGGGTGTCAGCCATTGCCCTCCTCACGTGTTCAATGGACGGAGGAAGATTTGCTCGCGAAGCACCTGCCAACGACCGTTTTCATAGCGCCACTCAATGTTACACAGGAGTTTCATTTCCTCACCAGTCATTCCGCTATGAATTCGAGTCAAGACGCAAACCGCACTGTCACCAAGGACATGGAAATCATGCCACTCCGCCCAGTTGTTGAGTTTTGTCTTGCCTTCTTCCGCCTGCCTGCGGAAATGGGCAATAAATTCTGGTTTGTCATAGGCAGACACAGTTCCATCGGGATTAACCAGCGTCGTATGAAAGTCCTTGTGATAGATGGATTCCAACGCATCAACATCAAAACGAGTGGCCCGTTCAATTAGGTTATCCATTGCGGCGCGGATGGCTTCTTTCGTGTGTGTGGATTTAATCATGATAAAATTTCTCCCTTGTCTAAAGGTAAACGGTCAAAACAAAGACTAAATGCTTTGCCGGGATACCGCGGAGGCTCAACCGCTTTGCACGGTCCCGTTCTTTCAAGGAGATTCAGTCCCTTGCTGTGCAATTCTTCAGAATCCCAGCGAAGCCATCTTCAATCAATTTAGTTTTAATAAAAGGATGGGGAATACGGCAGGTCTTGTCAAGTGGAAAATTTGACGACGTGGGATAATTTCTCAAATATAAATTGTCTCACTTCCAACAGAAGATGAAATTATTGACTTGGCTAAGATGAAAATTGAGATAACACTTAGGGTATTCGGTGGATTTTAAGATAAAGGCAGGACTGATGTCCTGCCTAATCAGAATTTGACATGTTATTTTCAGTAACATGGATATTAATGGTGTTGACTAACCATCAAAGTTGAGGTCGGTGACAATCTTTAGCGCTCGCTCACGTTGCATGCCAATACTTTCTAGGTCAAGATCATCTCGGTTAAAAGTACCCCAAGAAGCAACGATGTCCGAAACACTTACAGCGGGGTTGACAGGATATTCGTGGTTGACTTGAGCATAAATTTCCTGTGCTTCGTCGGAAGCAAGGAATTCCATCAACTTAATTGCTTTCGCTTTGTTAGGTGAATACTTGGCTAAAGCCATTCCTGAAACATTGACATGGGTTCCACCTCCATCAATAAATTCTGGAAAAATAATTTTCACCGATTGGGCCCATTCGGATTGTTCGGGGTCGTCAAGCATTTTACCCATATAATACGTATTGCCTAATGAGAGATTACATTCGCCTGCCCAGATCGCTTTGACTTGAGCTCGGTCGTTTCCTTGAGGTCGACGAGCTAAATTAGCTTTGACCCCTTCAAGCCACTGACGAGCAACATCTTCGCCGTGATGAATGATTACTGCAGAGATTAAAGCAAGATTATAAGGGTGAGTCCCCGAACGTGTACATATACTTCCTTGCCATTGGCTATCAGCCAAGCTTTCATAGTTGGCAATGGAACCATCAGCAACTCGATCTTTTGAGGCATAGATCACACGGGCTCGAAGAGTAAGGGCAAACCACTCACCCAAAGGGTCACGGAAATTGGCTGGTATTCTGCTGTTTATATTTGTGTTTTCAACGGCCTGAACTAAGCCCTCATTGACCAAACCCTGTAAGCGGGAAATATCAACAGTCAATACGACATCAGCCGGTGAGCGAGTATCTTCCAGTTTGAGGCGTTCAACCATTCCTTTGTTTAGGAAAACGACATTGGTTTCAATGCCAGTTTTGGCGGTAAATCGTTCAAGCAATGGCTGGATGAGTTCAGGCTGCCGATACGAATAGATATTCACTTCATTGGCCTTAAGAAGGCCTGTAATTGTTGTTGCGATAACGAGCGTGAGAAAAAAATTAATAAGTTTCATAAATCACCTAAAAATAAAATTGACTAAAATAATCAGAATTGAACTTAATGATGTTTTTATTATGATTCAATATATTCTGACAAAAAAAGTCAGAATTATAAAATTTTCTCAATACGAAGAGATAAAATCGTTTAACTGTTCCATTATTCATAGCTGTGCAGGAGTTATTCACTGCGTTAATTTATTCACTTCACGTGTCATATGGCTGTAAGAGAATCATCGGGTAATAATAGAGTAGAGATTTAGGGAACAGATTTTGCAATTAGAAACTGGCGAACACAAACTGAGGAGGAATTGCCGATGCAAAATTTCGAGACGCTGCTTAGTGATTTGGCGACGCGGGGTGTAAACACAGTTCATTTGGCAAACCATGAAGAGAGTATACCGATGATAATCCAGCCGACAGAACTCCAGAGTTAGGCCTTCAAACTGTTAAACGTGCGGCTATATGATCGCTCCCATATTTGGCACGGTAAACTATCATATTGAATTGAGCCTGAATTCCCTTATAGTAGGGATGTTCCCTTATAGTAGGGATGTAAGAAAATTATATCCTCATTTCATTTGGTAAGTTCAGTTTGACCGTTTAAGCCATTAATCATACCTCAAATCGCTTGGAGACATGACAGAACTTCTATAATGCGAGATAGTATGAGAATTCTCTTCTAGGCGACTTTGTAACAACATAAAGACTGGTATTGATTAAAATCCGTCAAATGTATTGAGTCATCTTTTATGAATTCCAAAAACGAGTTGTACCACTATTGTCAACCCATCAAGAACTCATAATTTATCTTGGTGATCTTAGATTTGATTAACTCAATGCACGAGGGCTATACGGGCATAAAGGAACTAAGTTGAATTCCTCTACTATACAACTTCCGTAGTTGATTAGTCAGAGCCAACTAAGAGTCGATTTTCGCCATAAGTTCAGGAATAGCCGTAAATAAATCAGCCACCACACCATAATCAGCCACCTGGAAGATCGGTGCATCCTCATCCTTGTTGATCGCAACAATAACCTTTGAATCCTTCATTCCAGCAAGGTGTTGAATAGCCCCAGAAATTCCAATAGCAATATAGAGGTTTGGTGCCACAACCTTGCCCGTTTGTCCAACTTGCCAATCGTTGGGAGCATAACCTGAATCAACAGCAGCACGTGAGGCTCCTACAGCTGCACCGAGTTTATCCGCCAGCTTGGAAATCAACTCAAAATCTTCCAAAGATCCAACACCTCGCCCGCCGGACACTACGACTTTGGCCGAAGTGAGTTCTGGCCGGTCAGATGAGGCGACTCGATCTTCTACCCATTCACTCAAACTGTTGGAAAGGGGAACAGTATGCTGTTCAATCGGTGCCGAATTACCCTCGTCAGCAGCAGAATACGCTGCCGTTCGAACCGTAATAATCTTCTTTGAATCCTTGGATTTAACAGTTTGCACAGCATTTCCAGCGTAGATAGGGCGCTCAAAAACGTCAGGAGCAATAATTTTCGAAATATCCGAAATCATCATGCAGTCAAGTAAGGCCGCAACCCTAGGGAGTATGTTTTGAGCTGAAGTTGATGCGGGACCAACTATGTGTTCATAATCGCCAGACATCGCAACGATTAAATCAGCTATGGGTTCCGCTAAGTTATTACCCAATATGGAATCTTCGACTTGAATGACTTTAGCAACCCCTTCAAGTTTTGATGCTGCATGGCACGCTGGCGAGCAATTATCAGATGCACATAATACAGTGACTTCACCAAGTTCTCTTGCGGCCGATAACGTTTTTGCCGTGAGGTCAAGGGCTAAGTCAGAGCCATTTAATTCAGCGATAAGTAAAACTGCCATTTAGAGCACCTCTGCTTCATTGCGTAGTTTATCAACTAATTCATCCACTGAAGGAAGAATTTCTCCTGCTTTACGAGTAGGAGGCTCAACTGTTTTTACAATTTCCAAACGATGACTCGTATCCACCCCATAATCTTCAGGTGTTTTCGTTATAAACGGTTTGCGTTTAGCTTTTTGAATGTTAGGAAGGGATGGGTAACGTGGTTCGTTCATTCGCAAATCAACGGTCACAACGCATGGAAGCCTCAACTTAATCACCTGTAGGCCACCGTCAACCTCTCTGGTTGTCGTTGCCGCGTCTCCTTCAATCGTGAGTTCAGACGAAAATGTCGCTTGCGGATAACCCAGCAGAGCAGCTAGCATTTGACCAGTTGCATTCATGTCATTATCAATGGCCTGTTTCCCCATCAAAATGAGTCCTGGCTGCTCTTCTTCGACAACCCCTTTTAATAATTTTGCGACAGCGAGAGGTTCAATGTCGTCATGCGGGTCATCAGAGGAATGAATAAGAATAGCTCGGTCAGCACCGACAGCTAAGGCAGAGCGTAAAATTGTCTGGGCTTTGGGTACACCGATTGAAACAGCAATGACTTCTTCAGCTTTACCCGCTTCTTTTAATCGAATTGCCTCTTCAACAGCAATCTCATCGAAAGGATTCATTGACATTTTGACATTGTCAAGATCGACTCCCGAACCATCGGTTCTTACGCGGACTTTGACGTTATAATCAATCACTCTTTTAACCGGAACGAGAACTTTCATAAAACCCTCTTACAAATAACTCTCCAAATTCACTATGTGCAATTACTGAAACTAATTTCAATTCCGCTGATGTCAAATACTAAAATTATTTTTTTCGATGAGCACCAGGAACCCAAAGTATATCGCTTTTACCGTGTTCATTGGCATTTCGTGCCATGACAAACAACCAGTCTGAGAGGCGGTTAAGGTATTGAACAGAAAAGGGATTAATGGCTTCAACTTCCTGTAAGGCGATAACACTTCTTTCTGCCCGTCGACAGACCGTTCGTGCTTGGTGCAGAAAAGACGCTACCAAAGTTCCGCCAGGCAAAATAAAACTGCGGAGAGGATCAAGTTTCTGATTCACTTCATCAATTTCTCTTTCAAGCCTTAGAACTTGTTTTTCAACCATCCTCAAGGCCGATTCAGGTTTTGGCTTTTCGTTCGGTGATGCCGATCCATCCAAGGGTACGCATAAATCTGCGCCGAGGTCAAAAAGGTCATTTTGAATCGCCTGAATCATATCCTTTAAGGGGTGAGTTGCATGAAAATGTGCCAAGCCTAAAATGGCGTTGAGTTCATCAACATTGCCATAAGAATCAACACGAGGGGCGGACTTCTTCACTCGAGTTCCATCCCCTAGGGATGTTTCTCCAAGATCTCCGGTTTTAGTATAGATTTTGTTGAGGATAACCAAACTATTCTCCACTTGAAGCAATTAATCCGAGGACAATGATCACAATGACTGCTAGTGCTTGGAAGGTAACCCGCAGTCGCATTAATTTGTTGCCATGTTTGGCATTAAATTCTGGACTGACAGCAAAACCAATGATTCCAATTAGCAAAACAGCTAAAACTAACAGCATGATAATGATAAGGATAAAATTCATGACACACCTATTTTTGTGAAGATACTAACTTATCAACCGCCCTAACAGGCAGAACTCGAATTAAGGCCGCAAATAAGTGTGTGGGGAAAGTAACGCGATAGTGTGTTCTGGGATACCTTGATTCCAAGGCATGGATCAAAACTTTGGTAACCGCTGACGCCGGGAGCTCAAAAGGGTCTTTTTTATCTTTGGGGTTGTAAAGGCGTGGGATTAATTTCTCCCGATACACATCAGCAAAATGAGATTGCTCCCATTGAATCCATTTTTCAAAGTGGGGACGAGTTTTTTGTCTGATCTGCGAAGTGATAGGACCAGGTTGAATCAACGACACGTGGATTCCTGTTCCTTGTAACTCAATTCGGAGAGTATCGGACAATCCCTCTAAAGCAAATTTGGTTGCATTATAGGCTCCCCGCCAGGGCAGCCCAACAAAACCAAGAATGGAAGAGTTGTTGATTATTCGCCCGTGATTTTGCTTGCGCATGATCGGTAATACAAGCGTTGTGAGTTCATGATAGCCAAAAAAATTGACCTCAAAGATTGATCGGAGTGCATCTCTCGGAAGATCTTCAACCGCCCCGAGCAAACCATGAGCCCCATTGTTGAACACGGCATCCAATGAACCTTGGGTTCGTTCAAGAGCTTCCCCGACACCTTCCCGAATGCTTTCGGACTGAGAATAATCCAAAACAAAACTTTCCAAACCCATATCGCGAAGGCGGGCGCAGTCTTGTTCTTGGCGACAAGTGGCAAAGACCCGCCAATTTCTTTTGGCAATAGTGAGAGCACAATCAAGGCCAATCCCAGAAGAACAACCTGTCATGAGGACAGTTTTAGTCATTAACTTAACACTGTTATGAGTATCTAAATTGAGCGAATTTATATTAATAATTAATCGTTGACTGCAATTAATGTCACCAATAAATGAGGTGTCATACCCTTATGTAAAGTTCTTGTTCAAGAATACAAAGCATTATATTTTGATGAGTAACAACATACATGCACTAAAATGCCAGTTGCGATAAACATTTGGCGTTGGAATTCATATTTCTGTTAATCATAGTTGGTTAAATTATTAGAACCATAGAAATTTGGAGACAAAATGGAAATTAAAAAAGTTGGCGTGATCGGTGCCGGACAAATGGGGAGCGGTATTGTCCATGTGTTGGCCTTGGCGGGTTACGACGTTAAGCTTTATGACCTCTCGTTTGAGGCCGGGTTTATTGCCGTTAATCGGATTACCAAGGACATGAATAAACTGGTTGAACGAGACAAAATCACCGAACAGGAAAAGCAACAGGCACTTGACAGGATCAATACCAATTGCCGCCATTTGAAAGCTCTGTCAGATTCTGATCTTATCATTGAGTGCGCGGTTGAGAATGAAAATGTCAAAAGGGAGATTTTACTTGAATTACAATCGAGTCTCTCAGAGCAAACAATGTTGACAACAAATACATCGTCAATATCAATTACCCGACTTGCAGCCCAAACCGACCGGCCCGAAAGGTTCATGGGGTTGCACTTCATGAATCCAGTTCCGCAGATGAAACTTGTAGAACTCGTTAAAGGGATTGCAACAGGTGAAGAAATTTCCGATACCCTCAAGAATGTCGTTGAGAAACTTGGGAAAAGTTATACGATGTCTGAAGATTTTCCGGGTTTTATCGTCAACCGGATTCTGATGCCCATGATTAATGAGGCCATTTATGCTCTCTATGAAGGTGTCGGCAATGTTGAGTCAATTGATAAGTCCATGCGGTTAGGGGCTAACCATCCAATGGGTCCTCTACAACTGGCTGACTTTATTGGTCTTGATACCTGCCAAGCCATTATGAATGTCCTTCACGACGGACTCGGTGATACTAAATACCTTCCTTGTCCGCTCCTGAAAAAATATGTCGATGCCAATTGGTTAGGTCGCAAGAATAACCGCGGTTTTTATGACTATCATGTCGACCCTCCCAAACCGACTCGGTAAGGTTTGATGCTCCAATAGAATTATTGGTTCGGCGATTAACCAAAGTAAAAGTGGTCAGTCGATAAACTTATCATTCAATTGACACTATTCAAAAAGTTGTGTAAGACTTCGGCAGTTGATTCTGGATAGTGCTCAGGAAAAAAATGCCCTCCCGGCATGGCGTGTCCTACAATGTTTGCAAACCATTGTTTCCAACATTCTAGAGGATCATAATGGCTGCCAACGATTCCTTTTTCACCCCACATTACACATGCCGGGATGATCAATGACCGACCTAAATCGGCTTCGTCCAAGAAGAAATCGATATCAATTGTCGCTCGATAGTCATTACACATTCCTCTAATCGTATCGGGATCATTCCAGTCCGTCTTGTAGGCGTTAAGCTGATGAGTGGAAAATAGGGATAAATCGCCGGCACATAATCCCGCAAGGTTACTCATGAAATAGTGATCCGGGTTATAGCCAATGAGGGTTTCAGGAAAGGGTGCCGGTTGCGACAAGAAGAACCAGTGATAATATGACCGGGCCATAGCTTGAGTTAATTGGTCAAGGAGCAAGTGGGTCGGAACAATATCCATTAAAGTAATACTTGCGATACGGTCAGGTTGGTCTAAGGCCATCCGATGGGCAGTCCGTCCGCCACGGTCATGACCAACAAGGTGAAACTTTTCATGGGTTAAATGATCCATTAATCGGAGTTGATCATGAGCCATTTTTCGAAATGAATAAGCGGCAACATCAGCGGGTTTGCCTGATTGTCCATACCCTCTGAGATCAGAACAAACGACAGTAAATTGAGACGCAAGAAGGGGTGCGATGTGACCCCAGAGATAATGATTTTGTGGGAATCCATGAAGAAGAAGGAGGAAAGGTCCTTGTCCCCCGACCTTAAAGTGAATATTGATATTATCAATCTTAATATTGTGTTGCGAAAAGCCCTCAAACATTATGCTGGATTTCAAATTGTTGTTTTGTGTTGTCATAATGAACGCTTAAGTGTATTAAGGAATTGTTGTTAGATGGTCTTTCTAAGAATAAATGTGAGAGATTTCACTCATCAAATTCTATAGTGGTCAGGTCAAAAATTGATTGAACCAAGTATAATCATCTTTTCAGCCAAATACCGGGGAGGGGAAAGCAACTTGAAACAATTGTATGTATTTCCTTCTGAATGCATTGAAAGAGCCTCATACCAAATCAGGTAACAATCGCTTGGCTATATGAGTAAAGTAATGTAACCTAAAAATCAAGGAGACCTGTGTTGTTTCACAAATTCCAGAAAATAATAAATCTCTCTGTTTTGAAAGAAGGCTCAATCATGTTTAAGCGATATTTACTGATGAAAAAAATAATTCCAGTAATGCTCACTTCTTTTCCATTAGTAATGTTTGGAACACAATCAATTGCACAAGAATGCTTACTGGATAACCCCGAGTATTTTGCCTTATTTTGCCAATCTGGCCTTTCGGATATGTCTGAGGAGGAGTGTTATCAGTTGCAATGTGGAAAACCTCTAAACACAATTGAGCCAAGCCCAGAATGCGTAAAGGTGAAAGAATCATGGATGGGTTTTTATCAACTGAGAAATACTTGTGAAGAACCCATCTACCTATCGATCAATGCTTCCGGTGTTGAAGGAAATGCGAATTGCCAGACCCTATACCAAGATTATCAATTTCCACCGGCCTCAGAAGCCACGGTATTTGATTCGATATTGTTACGACTATCTGATAGTGATCAGCTGGTAAACTCTTATGGTTGGTGTCAAGCAAGGGAGCAAGATTCCCAACGCTGCCAAAATATATTTTGCCCCTCGGAAAACCAACTATCCGAATACAGTGCGAGTACAGCCACTACGAGTCCGCAGAGGACAACTGCGGGCAGAACTAAAGATGAAACCCGAAAAGCGATCGCTAACGCCCAGAATATTTTAAAACAGTGTGAATACAACCCTGGCCCCATTGACGGTATATGGGGACAAAAAACCGAAAGAGCCGCAAAAGCTTTCATCTCCGCGCATGGTGATTTACCTGCTACCGATTTGCAAGGACTGTTAACACAATTGGAATCTTATAACTCAGAGTGCCCCAATAACCAGGCACAAAAACAAACCCAAACCAATCGCAATTTAAGTGGGTATGATTTTAGTGACCGGGATTTGTCTGGATACGACTTCTCATCGACAGATTTAAGTTTAGCCAATTTCACCAATTCAAATTTAACCGCAACAGATTTCACGGGTTCAAATCTAACGCTCGCTAATTTTAGCAACGCGAACCTCACAAGAGCTCAGTTGAAACAGGCACAACTTGGTCGGGCAAACTTAGATGGTGTTTCAGCTCAAGGAGCCAATTTTACGGAAGCAAACTTACGGAATGCTGACCTAAAAAATGCTGACCTCCGTGATGCAATTCTCGGTGGGGCACAATTTTCGGGTGCCCAAATTAGTGGCATGTTGTTTTCTGACTCATCGGGGATTGACCTCAAAGAACTGATTACCTCACGAACACAAGTTCCCATTGAAATTGAAAGAAATGCCCTAAGCTGGATCAATCAGAATTTGCCTGAAAGCCGCAGTGTCTATGAAACCATCATAATTGGGTATGATTCCGCTGGGAATTACACCATAATTGGCGATTAGTTCGCTTGAGTGAATTCACCCGTTATGACAAACGGTACACGTGCCTGGTCAGGTTTCTTTTAGTGCGAGGGTTCGATTTCTAAGCCATGCCATAAATTCGGTTGTTTTTCCTTGAAAGGCGTCGATTTCAGCGCGTTCAATGACATCACCAATGACTGGTTTTTGTGGCTTTTTCCGAGCATTGGCGATTTCATGAAGTAACATGGATTGGCGCAAAGTCGCCGAAATTAAGTTGGCCCAGTTATAATATCTACTGTTTTTGCCCGGAAAAAATATCGGTACTATACGGGCCTTTGAGCGGCGAATTAACTTGGCTGTAAATGGTCCCCATTCCGCTTCTTCGGCGGGATCAAACCACCCTTTAGATGACGCAATTTGTCCCGATGGAAATAGAATGATGACCCCCTTATTATTGAGATGATTCATTGCTTCTTGACGCATTAGTAAATTTTTGCGAAGCATATCCTCCTCATGGGGGAAAGCCACCGGTAATAAATTGTCTTGAATTTCGGGAATCGTGTTAAGAAGTTCCCGGGTTAAAATTTTGAAATCGTTGCGAGTTCGCTCGCAAATTTCAGCCAAGACCAATCCGTCAACCAGACCATGCGGGTGATTAGCTAAAATGATAACTGGCCCCTCTTTGGGGATTTTGGTCATTTCCTCAAAAGGAGTCAGGAGTTCAATTTCCAATAGTTCAAGTGCTTTACTGAAAAACGTTTGGTTGGGGAAACGTCCAGTACTTTCATAAATGCGAACCAGGCGAAGCAATGTAAGTTTGCCAGTGAGCCACTCAATAGTCCGTATAATGACAGCCCGATAAGAATTGGGAAACGTATTCGCGTAAGAAAGCTGGCTGCTTTTATAGGGAGTATATTCAGGGTCATCAATGAATGGTTTTTCATACCCTTCTGGAAAACCGGTCAAATCTGAAATAAAGACCGAATCATCACGATTAAATCTACTTTTCCTCATAAAATCCTGCCTTGACCAGTTTGGTTAGAGCGTTTTGCAATGCGCTTTTGTCTTCACCGGCAACATTGATTGAGAGCACTGACCCCTGGGCTGCCCCGAGAGTTAATAACCCCATAATTGAATCACCGGCAACGGTAAATTCATTGAAAGTAACGGTGGCTTGGGATTTATGATTCTCACAAATTTCAACAAATTTGGCTGATGCTCTTGCGTGCAAGCCTTTTTCATTGATGATTTGCAAGTCAAAGTTGAGGCACATAGTTAATCCTTGTTATACAATTGAATATGATGCCTACCTGCATTTAAAGCGAGTGTAGCTGCTTCTTCAAGGCTTTTATTGCGACATTTTGCTAGTTTCAGAAGCATCGGGAGATTGACCCCGGTCAGTATTAATCCCTTCTCCTTATTGCAAGCACAGATAGATAGGTTGGATGGCGAGCTCCCATAAATATCAGTTAATAGGATGACTCCATCACCTTGTTCAACGTGACAAATGGCATGACATATCTCAGCTTCTTTGTCTTGGCGATTGTGGTTTCCCTCAATGGTGATGGCTTGGATGTTCTGCTGTTGACCTAAAATTTCCTCAAGGCAATCGCACAGCTCAATGGCGAGGTTTCCATTGGCGACGACAACAATCCCGATCACAGCCGAGCCTTTATCAATAGGTATGACATAAATTAACAGGGGAGGGCATTATTGAACTGTGGTCACCGATCAATTTGTACATCCAGATTCATTTTTTCAATTAACAATAATTCAGGGAGATAGTTCATATCAAACAAGAATATGTTTTCGCTGAGATAATTTAAGAGTGATTTATACGAATTCCTTATACTTTTTCAATAATCTATTTTGCATTTTTGAGCAAAAGCATCATGATATTGGCTAAAGAGGGGGTGTTACTTCCCCAATACAGGGCAAATTCATGTCCCATAAGTTGATAGGTTCTGTGAGGGGGAAGTCTTTGAGTTTCAGTCTTGCCAAGGTCAAGAACGGCACACAATACAGCTTCTTGTTGAAAAGGAACATTGATAATACCGAACTTTCGAGCTTCGATTTTCCCCTGTGTTTTGTCAATGGGTGACACGAGCAGATGACCGGGTCGCTCGGTAACTAATATCTGGTCATCGCTGATTAAGGTTGCACCCAATGATATCATGGTCAGGGCAATTTGACTTTTTCCCGACCCTGACGGACCGATCATGAGAACGGCACGATTCTCAACAGCGACTGCTGTTCCGGCAATGACTGACTTTTTTGCAGGTGGTGAAATACCCAAATTAATAACTTAAGGTTTGATCTGATTCCTGTGAGGTTGTATCAAGTATATTCAACCCTGCTTTAACTTCACTGATATTCTGTTTTGCCGCACCGGCCACCAAACGCACATCGCTCAACAATGTAATAAAGTCAAAGCCCCAATTAACTGATCTGATAGCGTATTCTGATGAACCGGTGTGAATGCCGGCAATAATTCCTTGCTTATTACAGGCTTGCATGATATCCTTGATAACCGCAATCATTTCTGGCTCTTCTCGATCTAAACCGGGAGGGAGTTTACCCTTCATCACCCCTAAAGTGAGATCGGCAGGGCCAATATAAACACCATCTATACCGGGTGTGGTAATGATTGCTCGTAAGTTCTCGTAGGCTTCGGCAGTTTCAATCATTGCCAGGCACGTCACATTATCATTCGCTTCAGCAAAATAATTTTCACCGGAACTATACAATGCCCTTGTCGGTCCGAAACTTCTTGTACCGAGTGGCGGGTAGCGAACGTAAGAGACGAATCTCTCAGCTTGTTCTTGATTGTTAATCATAGGACAGATAATCCCATAGGCTCCGGCATCTAAGACCTTCATGATGATACCGGGTTCAAGCCAAGGAACTCGTGCAAAAGGGGTTGTGTTACTCGCTCTCAGGGTTTGGAAAATTCGTGCGGTTTCAGAGTAATCTACGATTCCGTGTTGCATATCAACAGTGATACTGTCATATCCTTGGTCGGCAAGGATTTCGGCCATCATTGAATTAGCCGTTGAACACCAGCCGTTTAGTGCGACGCGACCGTCTGAGAAGGCTCTTTTTACTTTATTTTTTATCATGTGGATCCTACTGATTAGAAAAGGAGTGTTGATTCGGTAAATTACTAAGTAGTTGTTATAATTATTTTAATTAGCGTTTAAACCGCCAATTTAATTAACTAAGGTACTAGATTAACACATCAGATAAAAAAAATTTATCAGAACCAACAATATGTTGCGAAAGTTTCAAGTTGATTATTCTCACTTTTAGCCAGCAATTGGACTCTAAAATTATAAATGAATGATACTGAAATAAAACAAAGCCAAGATGAGAAGAAACAACAACGATTGATTTAGAGGGGAGTGAAGGAGCGATGAAGATCATTGCCGTCAGGGTTTGGAAAATTGATTTAAACCTTGTTGAGGGAAGCTACAATTGGTCAAATAGGAATAAGGTCGGTCGTATAGATACGACAATCGTAGAGATTGAAACAGATGCCGGATTGTCTGGGTACGGTGAATCATGTCCTTTAGGCAGAGTATATTTACCTTCTTTTGCAGAAGGGGTTAGAACTGGTATTGCTCTTATTGCCCCCGCTTTGTTGGGGCAAGACCCCAGAGAATTTCGAACAATTTATGCGATCATGGATCGCGTTATCAAAGGACATCCATATATAAAAGCGCCAATAGATATTGCCTGTTGGGACCTCTTGGGAAAGGCAACTGGTCGCCCCATATTTGGGCTTCTAGGAGGAAAAGCTCAGGAGCGAATTCCCCTATACCGCGCTATATCACAAGATTCACCTCTGGCAATGACCAAAAAAGTTACAAGCTATCAGGAAGATGGCTATAAACTTTTTCAACTCAAAGTCGGTGCAAATCCCGATATGGATATAGAACGCATCCACCTGGCGAAGGAGGAATTAGATAAAGGGTCAATTTTAATTGCTGACGCTAATACTGGATGGAAAAAGCATGAAGCTGCGCGTGTTCTTGACGCCATCCATGAGTTGGATGTCTATGTTGAGCAACCGTGCCTAACATATAACGAGTGTCTTTCAATCAGGCAACGGACAACCAAGCCATTTATACTGGATGAATCTATTCAAGATATTCATACTTTAATTCAGGCGATCAAAGATGATGCAATCGATATTTTGAATTTAAAAATTTCCAAAGTTGGAGGTTTTACTAAGGCAAAACATCTTTGGGAGACATGTATGTCCCAGGGTATTCCCATGATCATTGAAGATACTTGGGGCAGTGATATAGTCACGGCAACTGTAGCACACTTAGCACAAGCCACTCCTCCCGAATTAACCTTATGTTCTACAGATTTTAATTCATATGTAGTTGAACGCACTGCCGTCGGATCTCCTTACCGAAAAAATGGGACCATGAAAGCGACAGATTTGCCTGGGCTTGGTATTGAACCTGAATTTGACCTTCTGAATGACCCAATTATTGAGGTTATGCAGTAAGTTTTATTCGCTTGTACTCAACCTATCAAATTGATTGACATTAAATAAAACATTTCACCGCGAGCTAAAAAATTTGAAATGTATATTGAAGGGGCCAAAAGGCGGATTAATGCTAGCGTATCTGATTTGTCTTCTAACTATACTTACGAGAATCCCATTATCGCTTATCTTCAATGCAGAAACCTTTACTTTAGAAACCCAATAGGAAGGAAATTCGAATGATACAGGAGTTACAGATATACTCGTACCACAAAGCCATCTACTTTAGGCAGTTGATAAAGATGTTATTGAACGAGAACCCCGCGAAGCGGTGACAATCGTTGGAAATCTGTCCAGATGTCCCCCTAATGCCCGAAGTGCAACAGCTTCAATGCCCAGTATGGTATTAAGCACCTCACCAAGACACAAGGTTGTTATGACTGCCCGAAACGGTCGCGTTCTACATCCTAACAACGAAACTGAAAAGTGTCTTGAGCATGAATCTGTACGGCGCCTTGAAATCATGCAAAAGTCGGTTTGGCACGGAAGTAGATGTGACCTCCTTCAGCGGACTTGGAAAGTCTAAGTACCATGGCTAAAGGCAAAAATTCAGAAACGGCACCAATGGCAAAGCAATTGGTGCAAGGGGTAAGAATCATGAGGCCGGACTCGTCGCTGCCAAGGTCGTACATACTATTAATTTGTGGAAGGACACAGCAAACTAACAGAGCAGACCACCACGGATGATGGTCGCTGGTAAGTTGGCATTGACCTGGCACATGATAGCGAAATACACTGTGCAGGCAATATTGTCAGGGACAAGTCACTCTCAAACTGCATTGAATCCTTATCGGCCACTCTGGTGCAAGCACAAAAGGGTACGTTTCACTAGTATCACAAAACCATTGAAATGATGTAGTTTGTTTGCATTATTCTCTGTCATTCTGTCAACAGTCAACACCAATTAATTGCGAGCAGTATTTCTTCCTAGTATCTCGCCATTATCCATCAATTGAATGAAGGCGTGATACGAGGGCATTCAACCCCAATTGACGTGCCGTTGCAATGAGACGACGTAGTATAGCACAATTCGTGGCTCCGTCGGCGGTACGAAAGCTCCCCGAGATGGTGTGTTTGCGTTTCATAACGCGGATATCACGCTCCGCCAGAGTGTTCGTTGCCGGCACCTTGAGGTGATAGAGAACCACCCGTGTTCCATCCCGGTCGGCGTGCACGCGACGAAGCCGGTTATGCCGGTCAGGGAAATTTATCATTCCGTGTATTTCTTGACATACATCACTAACATCACTAACTATAACTTACTTGCTTGTGGGGATACGGTTGTTTCAAAACTCAGCCAAATATGTTTCAATTGAGCAAATGAGTGTTTGACATGTACAACTTTATATTTTAAGATTAGATTGAAAGAGAGATAATCAATGACACAAGTAGCCTTTGATTCACTGACATCCACCAAGCGTCTTAAAGACAACGGGTTTTCTGAAAACCAAGCCGAAGCGATTACGATGGTCATTAAGGACGGGTTAGAAGGGGATATTGCAACGAAAGCTGATATTGTTAAACTTGAAAGTGAACTCAGCAAGTCAATAGCCGAGACAAATAGCAATTTATCTGAATTTAAAATTGAAACAAATAACAATTTCGCTACCATCCAAACAAAAATCAACGATATAGATGAACGCTTCGACAAAATGGATGTACGCTTCGACAAAATGGATACAAAAGTTACAGAATTGGCCGATGATGTTACCCAAATCAAGAGCAACTTTAAGTGGGTGTATACGATTGGCGGCGCTATAGTATTCTTATTAGTGTTGCCTTGGATTGCAGAAACTTTTGTTCTAATAAGTAGCTAAAGTTAGTTTCTTAACTTCTGACGTAACTACTCAGGTCGTCTCAATTTCAGATTATTGTTGTTTCCTCAATTGAGGAAGGTTATTATTGGGGTCAGGACCTGTGTTAGGTGCCTAGAAGTGGACTCTTTTGGTCCCATAACACCAACACCTCAGCGGCATCGGTTGCTAGTGTATCTAGTATCACACCACCGTTGAAGTGATGTCATTAATTTGCATTATTCTCTGTCATTCTGTCAACAGTCAATACCAATTAATTGCGAGCAGTATTTCTTCCTAGTATCTCGCCATTATCCATCAATTCAATGAAAGCGTGATACTAGTTCAGCAAGAAGCAACTACAACTGTATGTGCAAAAATTTGCAGGTCGGCATAGTGTTCAGTACTACGACACTAGGCATGATGAATGGCGTTGTCTCAATAATGGTCAGGAGGCAATTGTGTTATGCGGACCTGACGGTAGACAATGGACTGCTTAGCCAGGTGCGGTCATGAATTGTACAGACGTCATCTTCGCATGACCCTTTTAAATTCACTAGTCAAGGGCGGTCTTACCACCTTCTCAACAAAAAACGCAGCGATTGTACAAGGTGACTGTCTTGAAGTTCTTCCTGAGATACAAAGTGACACTGTCGATTTGATATTTGCCGGTTCGCCTTACAACATCGGAAAGAAGTTCGGTAATTTCATTGATAGCTGGCCCTCCATACAAGAATACGCTCAATGGTGTTCTGTCTGGATGGATGAGTGCATTCGAATTCTATCGCCTACAGGCAGCATGTATATCATGAGCAGTACTCAGGCGATGCCATACATTGACATATGGCTTCGTGACCGCATTAACATTCTGTCTCGGATAGTGTGGGCCTACGACAGTTCAGGTGTTCAGGCGCGAAAGTATTTCGGTTCTCTGTATGAGCCAATCCTTTATTGCGTAAAGAACAAAAAAGCATATACATTCAATTCCGACGACATACTGGTTGAGGCCAAGACAGGAGCAGTTAGAAACCTAATTGACTATCGCAAAGCGGTTCCAGTTCCCTACAATACCAAGAAGGTTCCAGGTAACACATGGTATGTACCACGAGTCAGATACCGGATGCCGGAATATGAAGAACATCCATCCCAAAAACCGGAAGCCTTAATGGAAAGGATAATTCTAGCCAGTTCCAACGCTGGAGATCTTGTCTTGGATCCGTTTGGGGGCACGTTCACGACGTGTGCAGTGGCTCAAAGACTTGGACGTACAACAGTTGGAATTGAATCCCAAACTGAATTCATCAAGATCGGGCTGCGCAGACTGAACATAGCGGACCACTATCAAGGAGTGAAACTTTCTGCGCCCGATAAGTCGTATCAGCGTACGGCAAGGCGACTTCTATGAAGGGTCCATTTGAAATCAACGAGCACGACTTTACGCAAGTCATTCGTAAGGTGATGGATGAGCATTTTGCTGATTTGTCACGGGACATTTTTTCTAGCAGTCCTATACTTGGATATTTGAATCATAAAACCAAATCTGCAAATCGCGGTTCTAAGTCTCGATCATCTTTTGCGAACCTTTATGCTCTGTATGTTGTTGTCGAGGATTATATCCAGCAAGGGTATTTCGACGGTAAGGCTGGTTCCCCTTATGCGGAATATAATGGTGCTCAGTTTTCCGACTTGTTTCGGCGCCAGAGAGAATTGCCGTTTGGTTCTAAATTGCAAAATCACTCGTTAAATTCTCGACTGAATAATGAATTCAGAAAGTTCTATCCGAATGTCGGCAAACAGCCTATCGTTCGTGACGTGACAACTACGCGATATTGGGTACAAGAGGATTTGCTGCTTGTCGAGATACGCGACAGGACAGGAGCCGACTTAGTCTGCAATATTGCTCAAGCTATTATGGATATTATTGATGCGTATGTCAAAAGTAAGCGCGTTGCCTTCGAAAAATTCTTGACTACATGCCAAGCGTTGGCGGAACTGGGTAGTGAAAACCCACATATAGCTATCGAATTCATTAGAGAACAGTTAGCACCAAGTGCAGATGCACGTGTATTTGAGATTGTAAGCTATGCAATCCTGAAGGCAAAATACGGGCACCCTGATCAGCGATTAAAAAAACCGTTAGATTAGTTGTGACAACGGCATTGACATGCTATTATCACAACAACGTAAACTTAAGGGAACTTCTATAAAATCCCGAAATCAGGATTCACCTGCTTTTGCCTTTGAAGAAAACTTGATTATTCAGAATAATTTCTTCTCCTTGGGGTTACATTCATTCAATAATATTCCCCAATAAAGGTAAAAACAGACACTTTTACGTTATTTCCTAGACCAATTCACACACTTGCCCCCACATTGGCACTACTCAGATTAACAAATCTCCATTAAGGTATTATCTCAGTTGGAATAAATAGACGTGCCCTTAACCCTATGGGTAAACATTATGATATGACTAAATACCTTTCCGGTCAAGGCTCAATTTACCCCCAAACAAGACACAACACCCTTTGGTGGTGTCCTGGCGTTTTTAAAGATTCTGTGTGATCGGAAAATCCTTCACAAACTCCCGGGTGACCGCATGCGGTCTCAGGGTTGGTTAGATGCTCAGATGGTTCTGAGTATCATGCTCTTGAACATTTTAGGCTTTGATCGGGTCGCGGATATTGATCGACTGGAGGATGACACGGTCTTGGGCAAGATCGTTCGCCAACTGGAACCGCTGCTCTTTGGTCGCCGTCATGTCACCCTCAGCTCCCGTCTGCGTCGTGTGTGTGAAAGTATTGCCACGGGTAATAATAGTGGTCATTGGAGCCCAAAAGAGCCCTTTTGAGTCACCAAATCATACCAAAACAACTTATTATGATGACGAAAAGCGAATCAGGTGCTAAATATTGCCCGCATTGATAAATAATCCCACAATTTAAATTTAGTTCGCAGATCGAGGTATTATATTTCAAGTAGTATTTATTTGTTAATGAGTCTATAATGTTTAAGGAATTAAGGGGCTGTGGTGAAATTGGTAGACACCCCCGACTCGCACTCGGGTTTGCTGGTGCTCAAACCACCGGCTTGCGGGTTCGAATCCCGCCAGCCCTACCAATTCCACCTGTATGTGTTTTGAATCTAAAGAAAAGAAAGAAGACAAAATAACACAGACAATACCTATATTAGTATTTTAATTCTTAACTGTCAAGGATTTGATTCGCCCCTTGTTCATCCTATCAACTTATCACACTTTACTCTGTCAGTAAGTTTTCATGTTATCCTGATTGACGCTGAACTATCATCCGGATGAATTCGATATCAATATCATCGGGATTATCGCTCGATAGCTTGAGCACAGACGGGTTGGAACAAGATTGCCAAGCAACCAGTCAATGGTGTTATCGAAACGGCTGGTCAATCACACCTTATCTGCCCGGGAACCAACAGCAGGTCTGTCCTTGGTTGACCACCGGGTTCGTTGGCTCAATCCTCGTTCACTTTAGTCGAAACCAGGTTAGACACAACCGCTGAATAGCAGTGTGTTTCCCGCAAATGACGGACCGTAGGGCCTCAAGGGTGTTCTTACGAAAATCGGCAATGGTCTTGTAAGTAGGGGTCGCTCCTTGACACAGCCACATCACTTCAACATTGCGGCGGGCGATCTTTTCCAAACCGCGGGAACTGCGAACCTTGTTCTGATAGCCATAGATACACAGTTTCAACAAAACCGCCGGGTCAAATGGAGGCTGACCCGAACCCGACCATGCACCGGCATGCTCAAATCCCAACGTGTCCAACTCAAGCGTCTGAACCAACGTATCAATCGCCCGGACCGGATTGTCCGGGGCGACATAATCGTCCACACTCGGGGGTCACAACTGAACCGCTGAGCGGGCAGAAGTTCCTGGTACCGTCGTATTGACATCGTTCATCCTCAATGGAAAACAATCATTGACTGTTCACCACCAGTGAATCAGTGTTGATTCACTAAGTCAAGAGACAAAAGATCAGTGTTGAAAAAAAGTGAGAACAAAAGGAATGGTACGAAAGACGAGGATAAACGTGACTGTCAGGATTGGGATTAGGCTATAAAAACTGGTAAAATAATACTCAATAAAGGGGTAAAATGAATACTTTCACAGTCTAAAGGGCTCGCCGGTGGCTCTAAGTGTTGTGTCAACCAGTGCCACAAAGAAAGCGGAGAGTAAGAAGACTACGGAGGGATTGCCGGACCACAGTTTTCGGACGTTGCTAGATGATTTGGCAACCTTGGTTGTGAACACGGTTCAGCTTCCGTCGGATAAAGCGAGTATAACGATGGCAACGCAGCCAACGGCACTTCAGAGTAAGGCCTTTCGACTGTTGGAGGTACGGCTGAATGAGAGTGTTCCCATATTTGGTCCAGTTTGAAAGGTCGCTGAAATAGCCCTGAATCCCCTTCTAAAGGAGGGTTGGGGCAAATTATATTCTAATTTTATTTGTGAAGTTCAGGTTAATATAGAAATGAATGATTTATTACTGGAGAAAATGTAATGTTTTTTTGCCATTATACCGTTTGAAGATCCTCCTCAGGATTTTATAGAACGAATTAACAAAATTGACTCCTCTCCCTATATATCTCTAGAACCTCATATTTATTTCATCCAATCTAATGGAAACACCTCGTATGTATCAAAACATATTGGTTTTACTAATGATGGTGAATATCCCCAAATTACTGGAATAGTAATCCCGTGCAGCAAAAGATATTCGGGATTTGCCACCCCAGATTTATGGGGATATTTAAAGGAAGCTAAATGACTAAGAAAAGTAAGATTGAAGCCAAATCAGAAGATTGAGAATCAACATTTCATCAAGAGACTGCAATTGAGAAGAATGTGAAGGGATTTTATCCAAATATATACATGGGGCTTAAAGTTGTAACTATTGTGGGGGTAATTGTTTCCGGAGTTTGGTGGTTAAATTCACAATTCAACAATCTTAGAATTGAAACAGAGGACGAAATTCAAAATCAAACATCATTAATTCTTGAGATCGTTAATGAAAACAAAGTCGAGTTGGTAAAATTGGGTGAACAAGTAGATAAGTTAGATGATGATATAAACAAGTTAGATGATAAGTTAGATAGTATCCAAAGTTACTTATACGATAAATCAGTATATGACTATTACAGTTATTAAATTCCCTTCTCATCGGAATTTGATAAAGAATGGTCACTTTTGTATATAATTTCTGCATAAAGCTTATTTTGGTCCGAAGCGATCAAATGAATACATTGCTGGCAACCCCAAAAGTCAGTAAAATTGTCCGGTTGGTCAATCACACAACGAAGGTGTTGGATAGCAATCTACTTTAGAATTTACATCCATCATGGGCGCAATTGAGACTATGAAGATTGCTCCTAAACATTGGATTCTTAGCACTCCTGTAAATCCTTCTTCTGCTGACAACGAACCACTAAAGCCGTCATCTTGGCAACTAGGTCAGGATCAGATAAGTCGTCCTCATTATCAGTGTCATCCGCGACTTCCAATTCGTCAAAGTAAGCCGCAATCTGGCTATCCAGTCGATCAATCTCATGATCCAGTCCACTCTTGGTGTGAACCGTGTTACGATTGGTACTGGCCTTCAATAATGTCCCGCCAACAGCAACCGAAGTCCCACCGACCAATGACAAATTCCGACACATTTGGACAAACTCACGGTTGACTTTCTGTAAGGCCTCAAGGTTGTTCTTACGAAAATCGGCAATGGTCTTGTCGGTTGGGGTCGCTTTTTGACACAGCCACATCACTTCAACATTAAAGCGGGTGGCCTTTTCCAAACAACGGGAACTGCAAACTTTGTTCTGATATCCATAGATATAAAGTTTCAACAGAACTGCCGGGTCAAGTGGAAGTTGACCCGAACCCGACCATGCATCGGCATGCTCAAACCCCAACTTGTCCAACTCAAGCGTCTGAACAAACGTATCAATCGCCCGGACCGGATTGTCCTTGGCAACATAATCGTCCAAACGCGGTGGAAACAACTGAGAACGGGACAGAAATTCCTGGTACCGTGGTATTGACATTGCAAATCCTACATTGAAAAAATTATTTATTGTTCACCAACAGTGAAACACAGCTGATTCATTCAGTCAAGGGGAAAAGGATAATTGTTGAAAATAAAGTGGGATAAAAAAGAATTGTACGAAAGACTAGGAATAAACTTGACTGTAAGGATTGGGGTCAGGTTATAAAAACTGGTAAAATAATACTCAATAAAAGGGTGAAGTGAATACTTTCACAGTCACAATTGAAGAGAATATCAAAGTAGATGAGATGATCAACCAATGTTTTCAGAACGAATAATCTCAAGCATTATTTGACCAACATGAATTTTTATTTAGCTTGCACAATTTTACAATAAACTGATGTTAAACGCAATCTCATGTGCTAGAGTAGGATAGGAAATTCTATTTTTACTAGAAAATCCAGCTGAAGGCATTGCCAATCTTTAACGAGGGAAATTCATGCTTGATAATACATCTGAAACCCATTTCATTGGTCCGATGGGTTCAGAGTTCTGGCAGATCAAAGTACCACCTGAAGCTATACCTTTATTAGCGTCCAAGATTAACTGGAATCAATTGGGGCGAAAGGTGATGATTGATCCCTTCAAAGGCATCATTTCTTGGATAAACCCGTCAGGTTCTCATGTTGATATGGCCGATGCATCCGACAAGATTGTCGAACAAGCGGGAGAATTGATCAAGGTACAGGTCAAGAACAGGCGTGATTATCGCTGGAAAAGGCTGAAAGACCCCTCAAACACCGGAGTAGAAGCTGACGCCTCCTTCTATATCGGAGAGAAGGCAGAGCAATGGATTGCAGCTTATCAGGTCGGGGGTCGAGAGATCGCCAGTGAGTTTGAGAAAAAAACGCCACCCGATCTCATTGTTGAGGTGGAGGTTACCAATCTTGATAAGGACAAGCCGGTCCGTTACGCAGAACTGGGTGTCCGTGAAATGTGGCAAGTAGAGGAGCGAAAGGAGGGGGAAGCTTATCGAACAGAAATTGTGATACTTGATTTGCAGGCACGTGGTGGACCAAGGGAAATTGTTCAGTCAAAAGTCCTGCCCGGACTAACCGCCACCAATCTACCTAATGCCTACCACTTGGCTCAGTCGGTTATGCTTGACGAGCTTCGGTCCATGCTCAGCAAAGAATTGGCAATCCAGTTTTAGTGAAGAAAACGGAACCAAAACGACCACGGATTTAGTCTGCCCTTTATTTCAATTTCCATTTTGTAGCAAATAGTAAGTTCATAGATTGGCAAGCATATCGGAACAGATACATGTCAAAAGTGGCGATTCTCCATCGCTTTACATTATTACCGACTCGTTGAAACAATCATTTCTTACGTAATCTAACAGGTTTTTTAATACCTGTTGATGCCTTCGAAATCTCCTGAGCTTGTTCCATAAGGTTCCCTTGCAACCGTAATTAATGGTGTACGTTTAAACCGTAACTGACCGAGAGGACGATTGCTGAAGATATCACACTAACGATTAATGCAGCCAACCACGCACGATGTGAATACAATCTCCGTTTACATTTTTCGCAAGTGGAGAGGGATTTGAAGTATTCTTTCCAAATCTCGTGAATTGGTGTATCCAAACGATTTGCATCAAGATATTTATTCTCGGCTCCCCATCCTTTTATTACGACATTGTAATAAGTCTTTCCCTCGTTTATTCCAAAATGTCCTATTAAGGAACCGCGATACATCTCAATAACTCTACCCTCATTTGGGCAAGACTTTTTTGTTCCCCCGTTTTTCCCGTGAGTGATTGAGATTGGATCCATTTCAACTTTATACATTGGTTCTATCATTGACTGAGATCCTTCAATTTCAAATCCTCTAATTCTGTACAATAAGTGCGAATTGTATCTTGTAATGTAACATCAAAATGCAAACCAGGAGAATTCATTAAATCAATCTCTTCCAAAGTCATCTTCAAACCTAATGATGTCATCTTCGCCTAAGTATGTACCGCACTGAACTTCAATAATTTCAAGTTCTTCATTGCCGGAATTCTCAAGGCGATGACGCGCACCAAGAGGAATATAGGTTGTTTGATTGGGAAACAGGTCAAACACTTGATCATCGCATGTAACACGGGCTTGACCTCTAACGACGGTCCAATGTTCTGACCGAAATTTATGCGATTGCAGGGACAATTTGGAGCCAGGATTAACAATGATAGATTTTACTTGAAAGCCATCTCCCATTCGGAGGCTTTCAAAGCTTCCCCAAGGACGGCATTCCATTTGATGACTGGTGGTGTGTGATTTTGATTTTTTATCCATTGAGATGAAACCAACTTTGCTGAGAATTGAGAAGTTATAATTTAAATTGATACAAAGACTTTATGTATAATTCATAGCAGTTTTATGTTATCGCCAATGGAAAAATTGTGAAATAGGTTTGGATAATAGAGTAGCATTTATTTATAATAGAGTAGTTCGGTGGAAAATAATTTGAAAACTATTTTGCGAGTTGGATATTAATATTTTTGTGCCTTTAAATTGTTGAAATCAAAGGAGAATTTTACTATTTGATGGCTTGGGAATGGAGGTGACTTTGACCTACGCCGAGTGTGATAGATAAATTGACAATTAGTAAGATGGCCAAAAGTAAATCACTCGGAGATCGAATCTCCAGACTCCAAAAGGAAATTGACCCACCTGAACAACAACCTGATCATGTTGTATCGCAAGCTAGTTACGCTTGGCGGATGGTCATTGAACTTGTAGTTGGGGTTGGTATGGGTTTTATTTTAGGGTACGGCCTTGATATTTTATTTGGTACAAAACCTTTAATTATGATAGTTTTGACACTATTAGGATTTGCTGCTGGCATTAATTTAATGCTGAAAACAGCAAAAGAAATGACAACGAAAGATGAAAATTCTTGATGAACTATGAACGATAAATTGACGGAAAGAAGCTGGCGTGGCCGAGAGTAATTCAGGGGGTGGTCTGGTTATTAAACCGATGGACCAATTTAATGTACAATCCCTAAGTGGTGGTGATTTAATGCCATTTTTTATTCCGAGTAATGTCACTTTGTGGATGGCGTTGTGTTGGATTGGCATTGTTATTTTTCTCGTTGTTGGGACTCGCAAAAAGTCTTATGTTCCTGACCGCTTTCAAATGATTGTAGAGATTATCTATACGTTTGTTCGCAATATGGTTCGAGATGTTGCTGGTCGAGACGCCTTGCCTTTCTTTCCTTATATCATGACGGCTTTTCTTTTTATTTTGTTTTCTAACTTGTTGGGACTTCTACCGATGAGTTTCACAACAACTTCGCACATAGCTGTTACGGCTACACTTGCACTGATTGTTTTTCTTTCGGTTACCATAATTGGTTTTATTCGGCATGGCTTTGGGTTTTTAGGACTCTTTTGGATTTCATCAGCTCCAGCTATATTAAGACCCATACTAGCTGTCATTGAGATTATTTCATATTTTGTTCGCCCCGTCAGCCACTCGATTCGCTTGGCCGGAAACATGATGGCCGGACATGCATTGATCAAAGTATTTGCAGCGTTTGCAGGGGTAATGGGGTTTGCCGCATTTGTCCCCATTATCGCGATCACTGCAGTTTATGGGCTTGAATTACTTGTTGCGGTAATCCAAGCTTATGTTTTTACAATATTGACTTGTGTTTACTTGAAGGATGCGTTGCATCCACAACATTAATAATCGTATAATTTAAGTATTGAAGGAGATTAAACATGGAAGGTGATTTGCAAACAATGGGTGCCTTGATTGGTGCCGGCTTAGCATGTACGGGAATGGGAGGAGCAGCAGTTGGTGTTGGTCATGTTGCAGGAAATTATTTGGCAGGTGCCCTTCGGAATCCCTCCGCCGCACAATCGCAAACAGCCATGCTTTTTATTGGTATCGCTTTTGCCGAAGCTCTAGGGATTTTTTCGTTCCTCGTAGCTTTGCTCTTAATGTTTGCTCTGTAAGTTTGATTGGATGTCAAAACTATCGGATAGAATTATTGAATTAAGCTAATGGAAACAGAAGCTGAAGTCGTAGTCGCTGCTGAAAGGGCTGGCATCCCCCAGCTTGATTTTGCGACATTCCCCCACCAGATATTTTGGTTGGCTATTTTCCTAATTGCTATTTTCATTGTCGTTAGGAGAATTGCTCTCCCTCGCATTGGCGAAATTCACTCGCAACGCGAAAGGCGCATTCGGACGGACCTTGATGAGGCGCATCGAGTGAATGAACAATCCAAGGAAATTGAAGACCAAATTGAAGCGAGTTTAGCTGAGGCCAAGCGGTATTCGGAAACTAAAGCTGCTGAATCTCGTGTAGAAATCCAGAAAATAAAAGCCAGAGCGTCAGAAGAAGCAGATAAAATCATACAATCTGAATCGCAAGTTGCAGCTGAAAGAATTGAAGCTCTGAAAAGTCAATCGCTGGATGCGATTAAAACCATTGCGGTAGCGACCGCATCTGAGATTGTTAGTGCAATCATTCCCAACCGAGGTAATACCGACCAAATCAATCAAGTGGTCAATGATCAATTAAAGGGAGAGAGCAGTGAATAAGTTTTGGTTCGCCATTGGATTTTTGGTGGTTGGATCTGTTCCTCTTCACGCGGCTGGTGGGTTTGCTATTTCCTTGAGTAACACCGACTTTGTCGTCCTCATTGCATTTATTGTCTTCATCGGTGCAATAATATATTTTAAAGCACCGAAGTTTGTTGCCAAGCTAATTGATAGTCAGATTGCTCAGATTGAGCGCCAGTTGAAAGAGGCTGCGGATATTCGCAGTGAAGCGCTTGTAGTTCAACAGCAATTAGAGCAGAAGCAAAGTCAGACAGCTGAATTGGTTAAAGACTTGAAATCGCAAGCCGATCAAGGCAAAGAACTTGCTATCAAAGAAGCTGAAGTGGTCATCAAAAATACAATTGAGCGGAAAATCCAAAACGCTCGAGAACAGTTAATTGCAAGCGAAGCCAAGGCTGAAAAAAGTATTCGGGATCAGGCTGTTGATTTAGCCGTTAATGTCGCCGCAACAATCATTCAAGATAATATGGGGGGAGATGATCGCCGAAATATTATTAGTCGATCTATTCAGGATATAGAAACTCGGCTAAACTAACATTAAGATTATTTTTCAATCCCTATTCAAGTATTAAGAATTCACAATTCCTAAACTTCACAGCAAGTCAGTATGACTAACCGTTCATGTTTATAGTGGACTATATGAGTGAAGTGGTTTACTCAGCTCTAATAGGGATTTGAGCCAGCTCCTGAAAAGTTCTGTTGCTCAAGCATTCTTAGCTCGGTTTTTATTTCAATACCCCACCGGTATTTTTGCCCTTTTTTAGATTTTTGCCCCTTTTGTTCGATTCTATGGCACGGAATCAGCAGACCAAGACGATTTGTACTCATTGCGTTTGCCGCAACCCTTGGAAATCCCTTTTTAATCCCTGCTTCAGTTGCGAGCTCACCATAAGTCATGGATTTTCCAGTAGGAACATTTTTTATCAAGGTGGCCCAGATATTCATAAATTGCCGTGGTCCAGAAACTATAGCAGTTGTTTGTCCTTCTAGATTAATTATAGGTATGACAAACCGTTTCAAAGATTCAGCATCTTCCTTGAAACGTGCTTTGCTCCATTTCTTCTCAAAGTGTTCCCAGGTTTTATCTTCCCCGATGACGCGTGAAAATCCCAGACCGCAAATTCCAAGCTGTGTTCCGACAGCTAAAACTTTTCCAATATCACCCAGTTTACCTTGGCTACCATTGAACCACCCGAAAATTAACTCGTTCGGTTCTTTCTCCCGATAGATTTCCCAATTGATTGTTAAGTTATTGAGTTGACTCGATTTAGGGAAGGGGTTATCTACATGGCTACGCATCATCAAGACCTTTCGAAATTTATACACAATTACAGGTGTATCATGAAACCCTACGAGTCAATATATCAACATTAGTTTCTTGTTCCACATTTTTAATTTGACTAAAGTGCAGGATTGCAGCTATTGAAAAGCGATAATCAAGATGACAGTCAAATGACACGACAGCGAAACTCATAATATTGGTTTTTTGCTATTGCAAGGATTTTTTTCACGACGTGATTGGGTCTGGATTGTAACTCTTTGTTAGACCCATTCTATCACGGTCATGAGGGAGTACCCAAACAGCAATCTGTGCCAAATTAAAGATTACGACCGCAGACCGCTCTGTGGCAGTTTGGTTTCCTTGGCTGTCACGGCCGAGACGAGTTGATTAACAAGCAAAGTCTGAAGACCATTTCCCCTGTCGTCTAATGTTACTATAAAGTCTAGTATTAAATTAGTGGCCGCAGGCTATTGCAATACTTTAAATTGAACTTCCTGAAGTCAACACCACGAGCCTTTAGTCGCAACACGAAAACTTATGATATTGTGCTGATTATTTTAAAGTCAGTGGTAATATCCTAAAATTATCATTGCCAAAACGGCCACCCTGTCCTTTTTGGTGACCCGTAACGGCAAGGGAACATACAGCGTCATATCTGTCTCTTCATACCCGCTAAACCGGATGCAATGGGCAAAACCAGCATCGGGATGGACAATGAGATTCTTCCTATTTCTTGAGTTCAGACATGTAATCGCTGAACTCAAGAAAAATGCGATTGAACTGTACTTAGATGCCCAAAAAATGGGAAAAATTTATTTTAAAAATGCTAAAATGTCGAAAGTCAAGAAACCGGTTTGTCGGTGAATAGATAGGTCGGGTGTGGAATGGTTTTTCCTGACAATGTGTACCGCAGCCAAAAAGCATATAAGGGCAACACTATCTGTAAAATTTCGAAAGCGATAGCCCTACGACCTCATGTTTGGATCTTTTTGTAATGCTTTAAGGTCGTCTGATCAGCAAACGGTCCCAGGAAAAAGATTACATCCCTGGACCTACCGGAGGTGACATAGAAGGTGGTTCGTTATTCGTTATCGCTGTTTTCAGGATCCTCCGGCTCATCAACCAGTGGTAGATCATGACCTTTCTCTGCACCATGATAGACACCATTTGATGTAATTCCACCATTGCCATGGCGATAATAGGTACGGCCAGCCAAGATGGATTCGGCCCGGTTCGCAGCTTCGCCCAAGCGATCAGCAGCCAAGCGACCCAGATAATCGACCAATGCAGTAAACCTGCCGGCATCCGCCAATACAAGGCTGTCAATGTAAGCAGGCTTGTTCTGGGCCAAAATCACCGGTGGAAACTCACCGGCCCGGACATAAGGGATTGACATCAGCAAACGGGATATCCTGCCATTGCCATCTTGGAAGGGATGGATCCTTACAAATTCATGATGAAGCCAGGCTGCCTCAAGTTCCGGAGCCAAGTTCAGAACCTTATGTCCCGCATGAAAGGCAAGAAATTTCTCCATTTCTGTTGCGACCTGTTCGGGAGGACAGAATTCGTGCATAAAGCCATCCCGTCGCCTTGGATTGTTAGGCCGAATCTTGTATTGTCCCTTCCTGAGGGGTATTTCCACCCGCTTGCCCCACGGCGTAATACCGGTGGCACTGGCCTGATGACGGGTCAGGAGAGCATGCCATTCCTTGATGGCCGAGCCAGTGAGTGAGCGATTGTTCCTGACATGATCGAATATCATTTCCAGTGCTGCTTCCTGGTCCTTAAGCAGACCCTTCAGGGTGTTGTCGGTTATATCAGTCGCCGAATGGGCACCCCGTACACCCTCAAACCCTTCGGAAATAAGCGTTTCCGTAACCCCCTGTCGCAGGAGATAGAGCCCCTCGATCTGGCCGGTCTCAATTGCAAAGGCCCGCCGTTGTTCCCGGAGCCAGATATCCATGGCGGATCGGTCAATCTTCGGATCTTCAAGTTTTCTGCGTACAGCATTCCAATTGGCAGCTTCCTCCCTGGCTGCCCTATGGGCATACCCGTGGAGTGATGGATCAAGATCGCGTACTGGACGCCAGACCGAGCCGATTGGTTTTTGCTTGTCAGAACTCATGGATTCAACTTCTATTTCCCCTTAATATCGGTATTTCATTGTTATTTCCCCTACCAATAATTGTAGCATTGTTTGCCTGAATTTCAACGTTCCCGTTTATTTGAAATCAAACATGAATATGCTTTGCCTAATTTTCGGGAATTAAGGAATTATTAGAACAATTGATGGAAATCAGATAGGGGGATTGATGATTGAGCCAATGTTTAGAGTCGAGATGGCTCGCATAGACCATACACGGTAAGGGAATGGAGTTCCGTCTACGGATTTACCATCTTCCGGCAGAGTTATTGAGATGTATTGAGGTTCCTAAATAGGACATTTCAACCTTTGTGGACCTAGCGCAATTTATCTCTCAGTTTTCAGTAATAATACAGAGGGTCGACCTATTGAAGTAGACAGATTGGACCTCGCCATTCACGAAATTTGGAAGGATTATTACATGTGGGCTCTCTATTTGGCAAGTTTCTCACAGACCACTATAGCACAATGCATTTGGGATGTCATCAAGGTTAGTCCATCTTTAACATTAAGTGCTCAAAAGCCAATAGAAATGGGGGTGTAAAAATTCAAGAGGCACTACTAAGTTACACTTCAGTCACTTGAGTACATCAATAATGTTCTGAGTGTCGTGCGAGTTTCATCCCGTCTTATACCGCATCAATCGGTCAAACTACTGACTTTGCGTCCATTCATGAGCGGTGGTGATAGTCCCATGTCCTGAGAGATCTTGGTTTGGATTTCATCCGGTGTCGCGGTCGTGCGAACATGGAGGGTTGTGTTATCCGAACAGGCAAAACGTGTCAGTGTCCGCGGCAAGGTCATTGGTTTGACCGTTTGACCATACCGTTGGTTCTCACCAGTCGATGGGTCATGCGTGGCAAACCGTCTTGGGCGGTTCCTGATTTGGTTGCTCTGATCAACATGTTAGAGATTGAGTGTTGGTTTGTAGCGGGTTCATCCCTAAAATATATGGGCACTACTTGAGAGATTTTAGAGGGACCGCGGACACGTAACTATCGGGTATAGGGTAATATTTTAAATTAAGGGTATGTTAAAAAAGTTGAATTGAGCCGTAATTAACACTTGTTGGAGAGAAAAATATTAAGGATGGGTAAGGAGTATTCTGAATAAGGGAATGATTTCAACCAAGTCAATAGTGTCCAAGTCGGGATGTTGTGTTCGCAAACCTGATGTAAAGATTATAATGCGAAAACTTCCATGACCACAGGAATCACTAACATAATCAAAATAACTAAAATAGCGCTACCAAATGCATACATCCATTTAAAGTTGTTCTTGAAAGAAGCAAGTAATATCTCTTGTTTAGTAAGGCGTTCATCCATCTTGTCGAATCTGACATCCATCCTGTCGAATCTGTCATCCATCTTGTCAAATCGCTCATCCATCTTGTCGAATCGCTCATCCATCTTGTCGAATCTGTCATCCATCTTGTCGAATCTGTCATCTATCATGACGAATTGTTTATCTATCATGACGAATCGTTCATCATGTTTGTCGAGTTGATGTTTAACCGCCGCCACATTTCTATTCGTCTCAGCTATTGACTGGGTCAGTTTACTTTCCAGATTGAATATATCAATCTTCGTCTCAGCTATTGACTGGGTCAGTTTACTTTCCAGATTGAGTATATCAATCTTTGTTGCAAGTTCACCTTCTAAACCGCTTTTAATGGCAAACGTAATCGCTTCGGCTTGGCTATCAGTAATCCCAGCTTCCTGAAGCAGCCTGGTCGTCGTCAGTGTATCAAAAGATGTTTGTGTCATTATTAATCTCCTTCTTAATTCAATGATAAAGCATAGAGTTGTAAATGACAACAATTCATTTGCTCAAATAAGCCTGAAGCAATTTTGGTGGCGTTTCAAAACCGAACACTCACAAGCAGTTCATTTATAATTATGAAAGTTTACAAGTTATACAAGTGGTCATGAAATATGGACCATTCAGCTGAACTTCTATTTAATTTTCCTTCTCAATTAAACCTCTATCCCTCGATATTACGGTATAAAATGCAAGGTAAATGTAATTTTATCTTGAATGATTGTTTCCATGTTAAAGGCTACAATGATTGTCATCAATATCCATATCATTCCGAACCGCTCTTCACCACCAGCACTCCTCCTCAGACGCTCATAGCGGGAGGGTTAACGAATTCGCCGGGAGACACTCGCCAATCTTTCCAAAATGCCTCCCAACCTTGTCAGTGCTCTGCAATCCCTACTCAAGGGAGACTATGAAAGTATTCAATTTTTGCCAATTAGAAGGCTTGACCCTCCTGAGTTCAACACTTTGTCCCCATTTCCGCTTTTTCATTTTTATTAAATCACCAGCAGCTCTACATTCTAAATGTTTGTCATGCGGCTCACTCCATGGTCGTGCCTATTGAAAAAAATAATTTTGCTTGATTAAATTTCTCCCGTATAATCAGCCCCACAACAATTCATTTTTCTTTCTCATAGTCTAACCATTTTGTCCATCCGAACGAAACCAACGCCCCAACCCCAAAAAGCTTCCGTCTAAATCGTCGCAAGCGACCTCAATACCCTCAATCACCACGAAGGAGTGGGAAGCGGTCGACAAGGCGATGGGTATCAGGCTTGGAACCAAGGCCTATGAATTGTGCCAGGATGAGGACTGAAAGCTGGGTCAAATAGGGGGGAGAATGAAGGGACTTTTGCGAGCCAAAAAAGAGGGTAATGTAGTGCCTAATTTAAAGAGGGTGCCCCATAGAATCGGTGTTTTAAGCGATCAAGTGTCAAAGTCAGGACAACTGATTCCATAAAGCAAGAGGTCAATGGACAATTATTAAAAATATTTGGGTCTAATGGTACTGGGTAGGAGGTCCGATGAAAATAAGCTGGAGAGGGAAGGGTCAGGATCTCAACAACAGGAAAAAATTACTCAATTAATAGCCAGATGGAATACTTTCACAGTCGCTATGCCCTTCACAATTCAATAATCTTGACTAGTCATCTAATTTGTAAGCGAACCGTGCATTACCACCCATAATTGCAAGACGGTCTTCCTTACTCAAATGGTCAAGTAAGTTGTGAGTCACTTCAATCCAACGATCATAGCTAGCAGCAAGAGTGCAAACAGGCCAATCACTTCCCCAAATAAGTCTATGTGGACCAAAAGTGTTTAGCAAATGGCTTACATACGGTTTGAGGTCATTCACAGTCCAGTTTGGCCCTGCCTCAGTTACGAGTCCGGACAATTTGCAAAAGGCTTTCGTATCAGAGGCTATTCTCTTTATGTTTTTTGCCCAGTCAGAATATTGTTGATTTCTAATCTGTGGTTTGGAGCCATGATCAATAACCGTACGCATCTCATAGTGGTCACTAAGGAGTTGGAGTAAGTTAATCAGGTGCGATGGCAATGTGAGGGCATCAAAAGTTAGATCAGCTTTGACCAGAGCATTAAATGCTGGTTTTAGCCTGCTACTTAACATCCAATCAATATCACTGATGTCTTGAATCATCGGTCGAAGACCTACGAGTGCAGGATGCTCGGCAAGACGGAAAATTTCGCTAGGAGCATTCGGACTTTCAAAGTCAACCCAACCAACAACCCCTTTGATGAATGGAGCTCTCTCAGCCAGTTTAAGCAGAAAATCTGTTTCAGCAACAGTTGGTGCCGCCTGCACAAGTATGGTGCCCGATATATCATGACGCGAAATGAGCGGTTCTAGATCATCGGGTAGAAAATCGCGATAAATCGCTCCAAGATTTGGACTCAACCATCCATAATCGCCCCTATTAAGCTCCCAAAAATGTTGGTGAGCATCAATTTTCACTAGCGGATGACTCCTTTCTTGAGAATTAAATTGCCATAAAGCCGGCGCTCCCCAGTTTGTACAATTACAAACGCTGCCGATGCTCTTTCATAGAATTGGAATCGCTCTAAACTCGTTATGGTTACTGGGTTATCGGCACATCGGTCAATAATCGATTGGAATTCCAAGACAGCTTCCGGAATAACCTCTGGATTTCCAACATCTTTCATCGCAATTGCCGGGTCTTGGACAAACGTATCGATTGGCATAAGACTTAAAACGGCTTCCAAAACAACACTCGCACTCAAACCATCAGCACGTATACAAGTCGGACCACTACTTGTACCAGGATAATTTGCGTCTGCTATGACGAGCTCATCCCCATGCCCCATTGAAGCCAAGGCAAAAAGTAATTCAGGTGACAAAATCGGGTCAATATTACGTAACATTATGTATCTCCTAAGGCAAGGGGGAGTCAGACCGGATCAAACCTTCCGCTCGCAAATCTGACCATAGATTCGTGGGTATCTTGCGCTCAAGGATTGCCACATTTTCTTTGACCTCTGAAGCGCTCACTGCTCCTGGAATCACACTCTTCACTGCAGGGTGCCCAAAGACAAATTGCAGTGCCGCCTCAATTAGACGTACACCGTGCGATTGACACACTTCCTCAATCTTGCGAACTTGAAACAGAATGTCCCTTGGAGCATCACTGTAATTATATTTTGCGTTGGTCACCGGACCGGTCGCAAGAATTCCTGAGTTATAAGGCCCACCGAGAATTATACCAACATCATGCTTGAGACACAAAGGAAGAAAGGTTTCAAGAGCGTCCTGTTCCAACAGTGTGTAACGGCCTGCTAAAAGGAAGCAGTCAAAGTCACCAAGGCCCATCAGTTTTTGGCACACCTGCCACTCATTGACACCGGCACCAATTGCCTGAATATCACTGGAGTCGCGAAGTTCCTCAAGGGCTTTGTATCCCTTGCCATCAAACAGTTCACGTATCTTGGCATCACTCACTTCTTGGCTGCCATGGGTGAATATATCGACATCATGCACAAACAGTATATCAACATTTGCAACCCCAAGCCTCTTTTTACTTGCCTCATAAGACTTCATGACACCGTCGTATGTGTAGTCATAAACAATACGCTTTTGCGGTACGTCAACAAAGGCCACAGGTGTAACCTCTTCTGGTGCACAATCTTCAAGAAGTCGCCCGACTTTGGTTGATAACCTAATTTGATTACGCCCAAACTGCTGAATGGCACGACCAAACCGCATTTCTGATCTTCCGAGGCCATACTGTGGAGCGGTATCAAATAGTCGGATACCGGCATCAAAAGCGGCCTGAAGAGCCGATTGAGCATCAGTATCACTGATTCGTCTGTATAGATTACCTAAAGGTGCACCACCAAATCCCATTCGGGTGAGTTGGACGGGTTGGTGTGTACGAGAATTAAGATTTATTATATCATGTGCTTTCATCGTCGTGTATCAATCCTGTGTATTGGCTGTAGAAAAATCTTCAAACTTCCTAGAAGCTGTCGTTCAATGAGACCAAGGAATATAATAAGCTGTTAAAGATGCCAACGCAATGCATCAAGCACAGAATTAAAATTCTCTCTCCTATCCGTGTTGGCAATGTGCTCGGTTCCCGTAGTAACAGAGTAGCTCTCTAAAATACAGTATCAATTGAGTTTTTCGCCGTTTCTTGAATTGTAAGATAATTTCACCGAACGACTCGCATTCCAAACGAAGCAAAGCATCAGAAACTGGGGACCGTGAGCTCCCAAGATTCTGACAGATTGGCTTCTGACAAATAATTTCATGAAGATAATTATAAGCGATAAAACGGTTATATGAATCATTTGGTAAAGGAGTACTCAAAAAGGGTAAGTAGAATAATGTTTTCGAATTATTTTGTCGAAATCAACACATTAGCAAAGTCGTCTTATCATCGCCAAATTAAAAATGAAGTTTGACAAGTTTTAAATTAACATGTTAGTTAAGATGAAGCATTAATTATTGATTAAACATCACATTTTAACGATCAATCCTATTGAGATTAAACACTATGAAACGTAAGGCCGTTATTCAGCTAAACGAACAGGATAATGTTGTAATCGCCTTACGCGACCTAACCAAGGGTGAGCAACCAGACCCATTGAACTTAACCTTAGAGACTGCTATTAAACGTGGTCATAAAATTGCATTAAAGCCAATAAAACAGGGAGAATCCATATTACGCTATGGGCAAATCATTGGACAGGCAAAGTACGATTTGAAAACCGGCGAGCATGTTCATACCCATAACTTGGCAATGAGCCAATTTAAACAGGAATATGAATTTACAACGAAGGCTTATTCGCTTCCAGTAATAAAATCCAACCGTACTTTCATGGGGTACCATCGAGCTGATGGTCGTGTTGGAACCCGAAACTATGTCGGTATAATCTCAACCGTTAATTGTTCAGGTTCAGTCGCACGCTTTATTGCCGAAGAAGCTGAGAAAACACGTCTGCTGGATGCCTATGCAAATGTTGACGGGGTCGTTCCAATTGTTCACGGGGGAGGTTGTGGCCTGTCGGCAAAAGATGAAGGCTATGCTGCACTTTTTCGGATTATTTCTGGTTATGCTCAACATCCAAACTTTGCTGGAATCCTTTTAATTGGCTTGGGATGTGAAGTCATGCAGATAAGCGATTTGGTCGACCGCAGACCCATTCGACCTGATGGCGAACTCCGGTATATGACAATCCAGAATGAGGGCGGAACGCAACGAACAATTCAGCGAGGGTTAGCCGAACTTTCCGAAATACTGGCAATTGCCAACACAAGCCGTCGTGAGTCAGCACCAGTGGGAAAGATTACCTTGGGCATGCAGTGTGGAGGTTCGGATGGTTATTCTGGAATCACTGCCAATCCCGCTTTGGGTTATGCATCCGACCTTCTTGTTCGTCATGGGGCAACGACTATTCTGTCAGAGACCCCTGAAATATACGGCGCTGAGCACCTCTTAACCCAACGCGCAATATCAGAAGAAATTGGCCAAAAACTCCTTGAAAGAATTGCGTGGTGGGAAGATTATACTGCTCGTAACGGTGGCGAAATGGATAATAATCCAAGCCCTGGAAATAAGCGTGGTGGACTGACTACCATTCTCGAAAAATCGCTCGGTGCAACGGCTAAAAGTGGTACTGCTCCATTAAGTGGAGTATATCAGTTTGGCGAAAAAGTCACTGAATGTGGATTTGTTTTTATGGATAGTCCTGGTTTTGACCCCTGTTCAGTTACCGGACAGGTCGCATCAGGCTCAAACATTATCGCTTTTACGACTGGAAGGGGTTCGGTGTCGGGTTACAAGCCGACACCATGTATTAAACTTGCAACAAACTCAGAAATGTATAAACTGATGTCCGATGACATGGATTTGAACTGTGGCGACATTGTTGATAATGGAATTTCCATTGCCGCGAAGGGTGAGGAAATTTTTGAACTCATTATCAAGGTCGCAAATGGAGAGAAAACCCGAAGCGAACTGCTTGGATTTGGAGGGGTGGAATTCGTTCCATGGCAAATTGGAGCTGTTATGTAAATCAGAGGGTTTGAATTAATTTTTTAGCTCATACTCAGAAAAGGAGATTTAGACATGCTAAAAACAAATATAATTCGCAACTTTATCAGGGTTTTGGCCTTAGTTGTGTCTGGCGGAGTCGCATTAACGCCTCTCGTTGGAAATGCAGACGGTCACTATGACGGCGTTGTAGTGAATATTTTAACGAGGCCGGGTCCGGTTATTGCCGGTCGGTTAGTTGACCGTGCCGTAGAGTTTCAAGAAATGACTGGGGCTGAGGTTCGTGTTGCTGAGGCACCGTTTGCAGAACTTTTCCAAAAGATTTTGACCGACTGGGCAACTGGTACCAACTCTATTGATGTTGGCGTCTTTGCTTCCGGTTGGGGTGTTGAACTGGTCAGTGGTGATTTGGTTGAGAATCTTGACTCATATCTGGCAGCAGATGACAAGATTGACCTTGCAGATATCGCCCCTTATTTTCGTGATTTTAACCAAAAGGTATCAGGGTCAACTTACTTCATTACCCTTGATGGTGATTTCCAGATGCTTTACTATCGAACTGATATCTTAGAAGCAAATGGCTTGGCACCACCACGTACATGGGAAGATTATCTTGACGTTGCGGCTGCCATACACGGTCAGGACATGAATGGTGATGGCGAAGCAGATTACGGCTCGTGTATATTTAAAAAGCGTAATGCCCAATCTTATTTTGCCGTTCAGTCAGTTGCCGCGAGTCGGGTACAATCCATGGGAACAAGTGAAGGAATTTACTTTGACCCAGCCACCATGACGCCCAAAATCAACAATGAAGCTTGGCGTAAATCGTTTGAGCTGTATAAAGCCACGGGTGAATATGGTCCTCCAGACGAACTTAACCAAGATATTGGTGATACCCGAGGACTCGTTATCGGTGGTCGTTGTGGATTGGCATTGGATTGGGGTGACATTGGCCCACTGTCAATTGAAGAGGGCAGCTTGATTAAAGATAAAGTTGGTGCAGTCATTATGCCAGGCTCAAGAGAAGTCCTTGATCCCGCCACCGGGAAACTTGTTGCTTGCAATGCCAACACTTGCCCCCATGCTGTTGACGGAATTAATTTTGCCCCCTTTGCCGCATTTGGTGGCTGGACAGCCGCAATAAACAAAGGTGCAGATGATAATGTCAAACAAGCAGCTTATGATTTTCTGAGTTATATGAACCAAGCTGCTCAGTCAAATGTCGACGTGACGATGGGGTGGACCGGTTACAATCCATATCGAAATTCGCAACTTGATAATACGGCAGCTTGGGTTGAAGCCGGATTTAGCCAAGAAGCGGCTGAGAATTACCTTGGTGCGATTAAGGAAAGTCTCAATCATCCTAACATGGCGTCTGACTTCCGCATTCCTGGGGCTCAGCAATATACCGGTGTAGTCCTTGATCGGGAATTGGCCCGGTATTTGGCCGGTGAAATCACTGTTGATCAGGCATTGGCGAATATTGAGGAAGGCTGGGAAGAAATCACTGACGATTTCGGCCGTGAAGAACAGGCGGCAATCTATGCCCTGTCCCTTGGTATAACCAACTAGGTATTGAAACAAATGCAGGCGGTCATTTTAACCGCCTGCAATGTATCAAAAATCGTAATCTAATTTATTTTGCTGGCACTCAATGAACGAGTGGATTGACAGGAATATGGGGCGAGTTTTTCTTGCGCCTGCAGTGACACTCATCTTGATTTTTTCAATATTTCCACTTATTGCCTCCTTGTTGCTGTCCTTTACCCGCGTCAGGTTATCAGGGGGCGGTTTTAAGATTCGCTTTGCCGGATGGCGGAATTTTGACAAGCAGCTCTTTGGGTCAGAACAGTTTCATTTACTTGGAACATTCACGGAAATAACAGCTCTAGGCTGGGTTGTTGGTTTGGCCTTTACAGCAGTTCTTCTGTGGTGGATTTTCAAATATGTTCGGCATTCCTTCACTTGGTTTGGCTTCATTGGGCGGCTGTTCACCCTAGCAATGGCTCTTGGTTTGGTGTGGCTATTTGCCGCCACGCTGTTGAGTGGAAATCATTTTGGAACGGTAGGGGTCACTCTCTTTTATGTTTTAATAGGCTGTGGTATTCAGTTTTTGATTGGAACAGCTCTTGCCTTTGCTTGTTCACTTCATATTAGAGGGAAGAATGCATTTCGGGTTATATTCTTTGTACCAATGATGATTACCCCCATAGGGGTGGGTTATATTTTTCGAATGATGGCTGACACAACGAAAGGCCCGTTTGCCAATATGTGGCAATGGATCGGATTAGGAGAATTCGCTTGGGCTACAGATCCTTGGGCCGCACGTATTTTTATCGTCGTGGCTGACAGTTGGCAATGGATTCCTTTTGTGTTCATCATGATGTTGGCTGCCTTTGAAAGTGTTCCACGCGATTTAACCGAGGCGGCCGAATTGGATTGTGCAGGCCCGTGGCAAAAATTTCGTGAAATTATCTGGCCCCATGTTTTACCCATTGCTGCAACCGTCATGCTTATTCGGACAATTGAAGCGTTCAAGATTGTTGATTTACCTAACATCATGACTTCAGGTGGCCCAGGAATTGCCACTGAATCGGTTTCATTACAGGCTTATTTTGCTTGGCGATCTCTGGATTTAGGAGCGGCTTCGGCCATAGCCTATATTCTTCTCTTTATCACAGTCGTTACGTGCGCCTCGTTCTTTAACCTAGTCGTTCTCTCACGCGTTAGAAAATAGTATGAAGATACTCACTAAGCCCAGTCTTTTTGAACCACGCGTTATCGGTGAGATGGCACCGGCAGCACGAATTATTTTATATGCAGTGCTCCTAGGTTGGGCAGCATTTGTATTATTTCCAATTTATTGGCTCGTAATCACTTCGTTTAAGAATGCCGCAACGGTCAACCAAGGGCCTTTTTTCTTACCTTGGGTGGATTTTCGCCCGAGTTTACACGCATGGCGTGAATTATTTGTCGATGATTACCAAGACACACTGCGAGCCTATTTTAATTCGATAGTCATTTCATTTTCGGCGACCGCTCTTTCAGTTCTTGTTGGCTCAATGGCTGCATATGCCCTCAGCCGGGTTCATTATGCTCCCAACCTCATTACAATTCTTTTTTTCATTTTTCTGGTGGCCCTTACGTGGGTTTCGATCAGCACATTTGCTATTGATTGGCGGTTAGCCGTTGCCGTGGGCGTGGCATTGTTTTTTTTCTTGGCTCGTGCTGTGGGGCGGTTGTATCAAATCCGTCTCCATAATGGTGATATTCTTTTTTGGATTATATCACAGCGGATTCTTGCCCCAATTGTTGTTGTCGTACCCATTTATATGATGTTTCAGTCAGTACGAATGTTGGATACCCACTTGGCACTTATCTTAACTTATTGCGTCGTGAATATGCCGATTGTGGTCTGGTTGATGTTTGATTTCTTCAATACAATCCCACGAGATTTAGAGGAAAGTGCTCAATTAGATGGAGCGACAATGTTTGGGACATTTAGAGAAATTGTCTTGCCGTTGTCTCGAGCCGGTCTTGCGGCAACGACACTTTTGGTTATGATTCTGAGTTGGAACGAATACTTATTTGCCCTGTTTCTCTCAACCACTAAAGCGCAAACTATGCCGATACTCGTTGCGGCAATGAACGCAGGAGAGAGGGGTATTCTGTGGTGGACAATGAGTGTTGCAATCATTGTCATGATCATACCGGTCGTTCTTCTTGCAGTGATTTTACAAAAATATATCTCTAAAGGTCTTCTGGTTGGAGCGGTGAAAGGTTAGTCCATGGTTGAAGAAGTCATACCTTTAAGCGGGTCAGCGAAATCAATTTCAATCCGCTCAATGAACAAGTACTATGGGACTTTTCATGCGCTTAAGGATTTTTCGATTGAAGTTGAGGCAGGGGAATTTTTGGTCATTCTTGGACCATCGGGTTGTGGCAAGTCGACGGCGCTTCGTATGATTGCCGGTCTTGAGAGTATTTCGTCGGGTGAATTGCTGATAGGTGACACCAATGTCACTGAGGTGTTACCGAAGTATCGTGATATTGCGATGGTGTTTCAGTCTTATGCTCTCTATCCGCATAAAACGGTTGCTGAAAACATTGGTTTTCCTCTCAAAATGGCGAAGACGCCTAAGGATGCGATGGATGCCGCTGTGCGGGTTGCGGCTGAACAGGTTGAGTTGCAGGACTATCTTGGTCGGTTTCCAAGTCAATTATCGGGTGGTCAAAGGCAACGGGTTGCTTTAGCCAGGGCCATTGTTCGCCGCCCTTCAGTTTTTCTTATGGATGAGCCTCTCAGCAATCTTGATGCCAAATTGCGTGGGAACATGCGCGCCGAGCTTAAGCACATGCAGAGTGAATTGGGCATTACAACCATCTATGTAACGCATGACCAAGTTGAGGCAATGACACTAGCCCATAGGGTAGCGATTATGAAGGAGGGCGTCATACAGCAGCTTGGAACGCCAAAGGACGTTTATTCAGACCCAGCCAATTTATTTGTCGCAGGCTTTATGGGATTGCCACCCATGAATTTTGTCAAAGGTGAAATCGCGTCAGAGAGATTTCAAACACATGCTACGGAAATTGCTGTGCCTGGTTTTCCTGACACAGAGCAAGCCGCATTTGGATTTCGGCCCGAGGACAGCAAAGTAGTAGGGGCAGGGCAGGGGTTGCTTGATGCCAAGGTATACACGGTTGAAATGACCGGTGATCTAGTGCTCGTGACGTTTGATCTTGATGGAAGTCTTCTTGTTGTCAAAATGCCCAAAGACTTTGAAATTGCCCCCGGCTCAATCGCTGGAATCACACTTAACGAAGGTCAAGCATACTTCTTTGATGGAGAGAATGGGGCACGGCTTCGTTCAAGTTAGATTGCCAACTTGAATGTGGATTGAGCGGTATAGGGATTATGAAGAATTTCGCTTTAATAGCGTCTAATTGCCGCTTCAAACTCTTTCACTGCCGAGATTGTATTTTCGTCATGCAATAGTTCTATAGCAACTTTTGGGGCGATGGTAAAACAATTATGTCCTTGAGTTGCAAGTGTGAAAATCTGTTCGGCTGTACGAAGGGATGCGACTAGAATTTCCGTGGTGTTATTCAGAGATTGATTTCTGATGGCCAGCATGTGCTTTAACACCTCGTTAGCGGCCATGTCCTTGTCAAGCATTCGACCGAAGTAGGGGGCAATATAATCGACCTTGAGGGCCGTTGCAATGAGCATCTGTTTGGCGTCAAATGCGGCGGTTAACAAGATAGCTCCATTGAGTTTTTTAATTTCTCCTATGTTTCGAATTGCACCTTCGGTCAGTGGTATTTTGACCACGGGGCGAAGACCGGCAGAATTGCCGAGCTCATAAAAAGTTTCAGCCCAGTCAACGTAACGTTCTTCAGGACCATAGACCTGAGCATGAAGTTCAAGTGCTCCAAGGTCGGCAGCTCGACGAGCCATCTCACCCCAATTAATTGTTGGATAATAAAGGCCAGATTTACCTGCTAGAATGGGGTTTGTTGTAATGCCATGAAACAAGCGGGTAGGTATAAGGTCTTCCCAATCAGAGGTATTGGCAGTATCAAGGAACAGCTTCATAATATTAGAGGGTTTGTAACAATCATTAGAATATTTCTACTTATCCCAGTTAACTTATTAATTCTTGGTAAGATTACATAATATTAAATTAATATTTAAAAATAGGGGAATATATACTGGTTTCCCCATAATAAATTCTTGCTAGGTCATCTTGGATTTATCAAAAACGACCTGAATTCTTTCCCGATTGGTTGCGGGCTTCCAGAATATGATGCACCAGAAATCAAGCGTTAAGAAAATCGGGAGCCGGGACCAATATCCATCATGGTATCGTATGAATTCCAAGTATTCAATTCAAACCCGATCACGTGAGGTGAAGGGATAAGCTGAATTGGAAAGGCAGGACTCTAAACGGCAGCTCATTAGTTAATGTTGAAGCTGTTGTCTCTAGTCATAATTGTGTTATTGTTATGGGGCACCAACTCATGGGAAAATACGGAGAATTTCAATGACCTAGGCAAACACGACAACGGGAACCTTGCCAATGGGAACTTGCAGACCATGACGAAGCCAAACCTCTCGCGCTCATATACAATGAAGAGTTTGAACCAATCAAGGATACTTCAGGTAATGTGACCACGGCAAAATTGAATTATACCCCGAAAAAGGACTTATAAATCCTTGACAAGTAAAAGCCATAATGAGTAAAAATTTACCTAAAGGGAACAAGTAAAAATGCCCATTTTATATTCTCAAATTCCTTATTTTCCATTACCGAAAGGGTTTTTACTCCCAGCAAGAAGTACCGCACAAGTAACGAGTAAGCGCATTTAATCCTCTTCTACTTGCCAGAATTTAACCCACTTGGGATTCACTCCAAGTCTTGTCATCTTTCTTACCACTTTCAAAATAATTGGATGTATTCAGGAAATAACAACGGGATTATCTTTAAGTTCAAAATTTCTAGAGCATTAACATTCCGAGCATGAATTACTAACAAAAGAATAATGCGAATGCATTGAATTGCCCCCAATTTTAGTTGCAGCGACTATTCAGTCAATATGGGCGATTATTCTCAATTTAAAATCAATTAATCGGCTAAGCTTTCGAAATTCTTTGAAGGGGTGATTTTGGTTGCAAAAGCTTCACAAAAAGGAGGAAGTAGGATAAGGTTTGAATGGTGAGAATTCTAAGCCGGTAAAAGACCTTTTTGAGTGGCTTCAATTATGACTTTCTGAACTAAATGGGGAGCATTGAATTGAATATTTACCCCTCTTACATACAAGCCTATTATGCCCATCTCAATCAAAGTGGTTATTTGGTCTTTGGCTGTTTCTGCCTGAGAGTTTCCACCCAACTCCGAAGTAAGGGCTGCTTCCAATTCCGACCTCAACATAATCGACTGATTATCAGGAGAATGTTCAAAACATTGTGCAACGACCTTAAGAGCAGTCAATCCCCTGTTTGAAATAAAATGATCAAGAACAACAGAAATACCCTTTCTACTGACATAAGCTGCCAAGCTGGGTATTCCATATTCCCACCGGTCCATCTCCGGTTGCCAGATAAACCCTGTATGCAGTAGCTTCTCTTCGGCCTCAAGTAGGGATTTATTCCCAGCAATTCGCTGAGCGGTCACAGCAAAATCAATGGAGGTGGGTTGCCGCGTTTCCCCTAATCGTAATGCCATTTCAGTTATGGGAACGAGCATATTGTTCGCATTCAGCTCAAGCATTCGCCGATTATAGAGGTCCCAGGCTCTCTGACTAAATTCAACACGGGCCGCATCAATTTCAGTTTTCCCAACATAACCTTTTTGAGTACTTGCTAATACTTCCCAGAGTGCATAACCCCACAGCTGGATGAAGTAAGGATAATTTTGAGCTTCGTTCAGTACCGTATTCAAATCGTGGTCATTAAATGAAACAGAAGCACCAAAAGGTTTGATAAGGGCTTGCTTGGATTCTTCTCGGTTGAGACGACCAATCCGTGCAACTTGTATTCGTTCGCTGAAAGTCGCATGGGAACGAGTGAGAACCATTTCCAGATCAGGGGTTCCCGCAATCACCAATAGAATTGGTTGATTCCGGGCGGTGTGTTGGGCGGCATCATAAAACACTTTGCTCACTTCAGAAGGCATATCATGAGCTTCATCAATGAGGACGACAAAGCCCTTCTTGTTAATACTCCTTAATAACTTTTCAAGAAACAGGATAACCTGAATATCCGTTTGTGAAGTACGCTTGTAACCCGCATTCAATGACACAAGGTTCAAGATGGGTTCCTTTATCTCCCCACCGACCGATATCTCGCTAGATTGTTTGCCTTTCTGGGTATGGCTATACAATTTTTGTAGCAGTGAATCGAGGCTTCCAAAAGCCTGTTTGTCGAGAATGATGACAGGTAATTTCAATGCTTTTGCTTCCTGCTCTATCCAAGCAAGCAAGGCAGTTTTGCCACATCCACGCGGCCCCGTAAGTGCAATTGGAGTTGTTTTGATTACTTTTTTCTTAACGGCGATTAACCTCTGCCGTAATCTGTTCAGAACAATATCACGCCCAGCTAAAAGTGGTGGTAATTCCCCATAGCCAGGATTAAAGGGATTGGGTTTTTGTGGTAAATTCAAAATTACCCCTGTTGTGGAATTTTTCTATCACTCATTATCTAAGCATGAAAAGGGGGAATGTCAATTACAATTCGATAATTTATACCTCATGGATAGCGCATGTACATGTGAATCATCCCACAATCACTTCAGCATGAGTGACTTTTCCGGCTCGATAATAAGTTTATCAATGACCATGCTAGCTTGTGCCAAAGACCTCAGCGTTTAGGCTTAAATGAATATCATAGTTTCAGGGTGCATACCAAAGTCCTCATCGCACAGGCTTGAAAACCTTTATGAATTACCCCGTCAAACTCAATAATTGATGGCGATATCCCCCGAAATCAGGGTGATAAACCAATCGAAAACACGCATTGAATCGCTCCTTTCTTATCGTTTCACAATAAGTTTAATTATCATAGGAAAAGACGATGAAAAAACTCATAATTTCAGCACTACTGATTGTGTTTGGTAGTGTGTATGCTCTCGCTCAGGACACTGAGATGGCCATGGATGTTGATATAGACATGGAAGAAGCAATGGTGATGGAAGAAGCAATGGCTACGGATGTTGATATGGTCATGGAAGCTGCACCATCGGTGGCTATAAGTGGTTCGGGCAGAATAGCTGTCACTAAAGCAAGTGATAGCGATTTGTCTACTGTTGGTTGGTATGACGTGAAGTTTGCGTCTTCGGGTGTCACTGATGGGGGGCTTGAATTTGGAGCATCAATTACGATAGATGGTCGTCAAAACAATGGCATAACCGGTGATGTATTTGGTGCATATATTGGTGGTGCCGATGGCAGTTGGAAGCTGCAGTTTGGCGATAATGAAGAAGGGATTGCGAAAGTAAATGCCGGTGGCATTGGTTTAGCCGACCCCGATGAAGCTACTAGCGCCTTTGCTACATCCGAGATGTTCAAAGACACGGCGGCAGTACCAGCAGTTCTAGGTACACCGATCCCTGGTACAGGAACACCCGCAGTAGAACCCACGGGTAGTCTAGCTGGTGGAGATGTTGAAGTAACAGTAGGTGGTGATGGCGTTGTTTCTATTGTAACTGGGGCGGTTACTGAAACTTTTACTGGAGAAAGAAATACGTGGACAATTAGAGATACCAAGCAGCAACTCGCTGTTAGAGATGTGAGAATCAATGATGAAGACAGTGATGATGATACAGATGGATACCAACCAAATAAAATTAATATCGCGGAAAGCAACATTAAGGAAGATATTACATTCCACAGAACTGGCGGGATGATTATTTCTTATACATTAACTGGCTTAACTGGTACTAATGCTATCCACAATGGTAAGCCAATCTATCGCCATAAGTTGTATCTAAATCCAACTAATGTTGATAGTAATGGTGATAGTGATGATGACCCTAGTACAATGACTGATACTGTCCCTGACCCTAATGACAAACTTTTCACCTTAAATGTCATGGATTCATTAGGGTATATGGCGGGGACAGCTGCAGTTCCAAACACGAGAATGGGTGGAACACCGGCAGTAGCAGCGACGTCTGTAGCGGCTGCAGTACCGTCTAATCGCACTGCTGCTGCACTTACTGGTACAATTGGGTCAGTCAGCTACTCACTTACTTCAGGTGCCGGTAATAACAGAAAGTGGTCCTTCGGAACAACCTATGATGCCGGTGTCGTCACTGTAGGACTTGGTATGACCGGCGACGACGTACAAGCTCTTGGTGTTACCAGTTCTGTTAGCAACATTGACTATGAGTTAATCTATGTCCGCCAGTCAGGTCAGAAACGGACGGTGAATGCTGCTACAACCGCCGGTGCCCCAGGTCTTCTCGGAGTGAACAATTGGAATGCCTATGGTGCACGAGTGACTTCGAGTCTTGGTAGTGATTCGACAGTCGTAGTGGCCTATTCAAAGCTCAATGACAAAAATGGCAATAAGAATGCCATGGGTCAACTTGAGGCCATGGATGAAACCAAGATTGATGTTGACTTTAGTTATGGCCTTGGTGGAGGTGCGAGCTTCTATATGGAATATGATCGCTTGAGCAAGACCATGGGTTCAAAGGCGGATACATCAACGAATACGATTACAGCCGGCATCAAGATGACTTTCTAAACTCATCAGTATTATAGAGTGCAGAGGGGAACCGCGGTTCCCCTTTTGCGTTACAGGGAACTAAAATATTGAGATTCAATTCGTATGACAAGGTAGCTTCAACTTGGATAACAGCACTAAACCCATGGTTCACTTATCAGCAATGCAGGGAAGATATTGCCCGACCGGTATTGAGCGGTAATCGGAAAAGTCGTAAGGATTTACTTACTCAAACAGTCATGTTTTGAGAAACTTAGATTAATCTTTTTATTCAATGGCAAAAACAGGTAAACCCTGGTTTTCGGATTAGGTAGAGGTGCCACTAAACAAACATTCAAGTTCTTCAAGTCTACAAAATCGCTTTAAAATGTTGAATGTTTAAGCCAAGGAAAAAAGCAAATGGCAATGAATTTTGCCCTTCCCAATACCTTTGCTACTTGAGTCAACTTAATCTAGCAGTTCGCTTAAGCAACATTCTATAGGACTTTCTGTTTGTCCTTGTAATAATAACTCTGCTTAGGTTTCATGCAGTGATGGTAGAAATCTCATTATTTAGGAGATTTACCTCATGATTCTATTCAACATCCCACGTATAAAAATCTTAACAATATTAACAATAGCCATCAACTTGCTCAGCTGTACAGACCAGAGTAATAACCCCCTTAATGTGGTTCATAAACCTGACCCGTATGAACGTATGATTGCCGAAGCCGTAGTCACTGCTACCCTGGCTACGCAATCTTCAGACCCGATCAATGTAAATTTGATTTCTAGGAACGAAGCCACACTTTCCTTTAATCAAGACCCGCCAAATCAGAAAACCAAAATATTTTCATCACCACCCGCATCAGTATTTTGGAATGGTCCAATTGAACCCTTACTCAGTATGATTGCTCAATACTACGAATTGGAATTGATTATTTCAGGTGCTCAACCAGTCTTATCCATTCAAATCAATGTTTCTTCAACTGGTTTGGACTTTTCTGAACTCATTGAGCTTCTCAGTCGTTTGAAACCTAACCAGTTCACTATCAACTTCCGTTCCGAACCACAAATTTTGGAATTAATCTATGTTGATGCACTTTAGGAGTAATTTTTCATTGGTGATTGCTGGGGTCATGAGTTCATTATTGTTTATCGCGGCCTGCTCGCAATCCCAACCCGAAAATATCCAATCGGACCTTGGCAAGGAAATTACCTTTGGCAAAACTGACCAACTCCTTCTCAGCGAGTCAATTGTATCAAAGGAAAAATACCTCAAATTGGGTTTGCGCGGGCCCGAATTCCCACATGACCACATTAGAAACAATGCATTGCGTGAGGTTGCCTTAATCTTTGGCAGTCAAACTGGTTTTAAGTCAGCAACAGGGTCAATAACCCGTGCGCTTGAAAAACATTCAAATAATTTGTCAGTGGTTTTTGATTTTGGCAAAGTCACGACTCCACTTGAGCAAAATCGCGGCTACGTTATCCCGCCGGTAATCATCAAAGCAACAGATGCCGTCAGCCTTAATCATGAACATACAATACTATCATCAACCGAGCAATATTTGACAATTCAGAAACCCGGACGATTATCAACAACAATACCGACTTGGCGAGACTATTTACTTTTTCCAAGCGTAAAAATTGAATCAATTCCATTCGGATTGGTTCCGAACAATAATGAAGAGAGCGGATATTTTACGCATTGGTTTCTTGTCGGATGGGAATCAGGAACCGATCAGGCCGCTAGTGAATTTGAAAATAGACTCCGCTATCTTAAACAGGATTATGTGGGTATGCATGACTACTTCACCCTCATCAACCAAGGGTTGATCAATCAGCTGGCATTAGTTGATGCCGACCTTGGCATCATAGAAGACCAAGACACTCTACGAATCAACAATCGCATGGTTCAGATAGTTTCGGCGGCCTCATTTCAATTAAATCAACAATACTGAAGGTGATTGAGAATGAAATCCCGTTTACTCATTCACCTTTTCCTTCCGGCGACATGATGCTCAACTCAACTCTAGAGACAGCACCCGTTATGTATAAAGGTGATTTAGTTAAGCCACCGGTTTTAGATTTCGATAATCACATCGTAGAGACAAACTTTCAATTGAAGAGCCGATTAACGCCTCACGAATTTCGGCAACTGTTAATTTCAATCTCTCTTGTTGGCGCTTCTGACCTAACCTTTCAAAGTGACTGCATCCCGCGAATTAAAGTTAAGGGACACTACTTAAAACTTGGTTCAAAATTGTGTAATCCAATGATTATGGACACTGTAATCGGTGAACTGTACGGTGCAGGCAACGCTCCTGCTGAAATCAAAGCACGCAAAGTATTAGATTTTACCTACTCTCTTAAGATTAATGAAGAGAATGTGCTTCGTTGTCGTACTAATGCGACTGGAGTCAGTGGATGGGATAACTCAGGAATGGAAATTTCATTACGACTCTTGCCACAATCGATCCCTTCCCCTGCTAATGTTGGATTAACCTTACAGGAGTTTCAACTCCTATCGCCATCACAGGGTTTAGTTATTGTTGCAGGAGCAACAGGGAGTGGTAAAACATCAACTCTTGCAGCGATTATCAGCAATCATTTAAAAGACCATCACAAGCCGCAAAAAATTATCACCATAGAAGCACCCATTGAATATTTGTTTAATGACTTCAATTCATTCAATCAGGTCTCTTCCTCAAGCATTAGTCAGTCTGAAGTTGGAACTCATATTGTGTCATTTGCCAGTGGAGTGCGTTCGGCTTTGAGGCGTAATCCTGATATAATCGTTGTGGGTGAAGCACGGGACACGGAAACCATCAATGCAATGCTTGAGGCAAGTTTCACAGGTCACCTTGTGTATACCACAACTCATGCGGCATCAATCGAAGATACGGTTCGCAGGTTAGTCGTCAGTAACTCGGCTAGTGAATATGAGATCAAAGCATATGATTTAATGAGTACATTACAAACGATCATGGTGCAGGAATTGGTACTAAAATCTCATCAAGCACCAGGGTTGGTAGCAATTCGTCAATCACTACGTTTTACTGAATTGATTCGGGAAGAACTATTAGGTACCTCTCTTGATAATTGGCCAAACTTAATTCGGTCGTATCCAAAGGTTGGCAACGTTGATGAATTGACTGATGATTTTGTTTAGGAAAATGCCTTCCACCGTTTCCTGATTAATCTATTTTCCAATGATTAAATTTAACACGCACAAGGAGTAAGTGATGATAGGTGACTGTAACCATTGGCGTGATACACAAAAACCCGCTCGATTTTTCATGTTTGACCCACGAATTGTTGTATTCGTCGGTTTGTTTCTTCTTCATATCAAACTTTGGACTTTTGTAGTACTTGTGATGGTCGCCATTATCAACATTGTCTTGGAATATAGAGGGATACGGATTACCCATATGCATCGCATACTTAAAACCTATCTAACAGGCCCAACAATTCCGGCAAGAGGCGTTGCTAATCTTCGGTATGCCTCAGAATATTATATGGAAGTAAATGTTGACTCGAAGAAACCCGAATGGAAATCGGAGCAAAAGACCCGCAGTCCAGTTTCACACAGTGAATGAGTTCAATGATTATTCATGCGATTAATGTTCAGCTTGGTTGATTTCAACCTCCTTGAGGCTTTGGGTGTAAACATCAAGAATAGGTGTGGATTGATTACCGTGTTGGTGCTCCAATTCATCAGCATGATTTAACACCGTTACCAAGCAATCTCGGGGTGAATCATACCCACTCATAGCCCGGTTAAATTCATCAAAGTTAAAGAGGGCTTCGGTGATCAAATTCACGTCATCAAAAAATGTTTGATCTTTTGATTGTTCTAATCCAGGAGCCAAGTCAAAGGGCCCACGGACAATGAGATATTTATTGGCTCTCAGGTGTGGCGTCCAATATTGTCCGGTATAAAATGATCTCGCCTTTACGAGAACTGATTCCATCAAATAATAAAATTCTCCTTCTCGGAGTTTTTGCATATCGCCGATTTTCACGCGATCTTCAACGACAAAATGTGTATCTGGTCGGTCAACCCATTTGGATCCGAGCACGCCATCCTTGAATGTTTTTCCAGATGATACTTGTCGCCGATGAGTTGCAAACTTGCGTTGCAAAAAGAACCAGGTTTTGTGGGCATCTTCCATTGCCCCAGCAATGGTTAATCGGGCATTTGCCGACACCGATTCAGCAATTTGGGGTGATACCGCCTGCATTGCCGCCATATCCTGGGCGGCAACCACAATCATAAAGCCCAAAGATCGTGCCTGTGCCATCATGGTATCAATTCCCTTAACCATATAATATCCGGCTTCGTCAAGAATGACCATAAAGGGAGTGGCGGATTTCGTTGGTCGGGCATCAATAAGTTTTTGTTTTGAACCAACAATTGTAGAACCGGCGACCTTCCCCATCATCATCTTCAAAATAGCAACAATAATTCGTCCACAATTCTGCATTTCGATTGGAGCCTTTTGTAGTGCAGGCAATAAGACTATCAAAATACGTCGGTTGAGAACGATATCCTCAATGTCAACTTCCCCAAAGGGTGTTCGAAAAATATGACCATAATCATCGGCCAGTGATCCCAATGGTTTGGTAAGTTGCATTGTCAAAAAGCCGTGCTGCTCAGCCGCTTTGCCAATTTGGGGCAGGCCATTAAGGGCGTTACTTAGGTTAAATCCCGGCAGCGAATCAAAAAAGCCCTTGAGGGCAAGCCGTGAAGTTTTAGAGAATTCACCGTTTAACGACCGGAGGTATAACTCAATCATACCACCACGAGAACGAATATCATTCCAAGCCGCAGGTGGTATTTCACTGACATCTTGAATGGTTTTATTGTTAATGTAGCCCTTTTTGAGGCCTATTCCTAACGGGAGGTAATCCCGTATTGACTGAACATCAAGGAGAACATCTCCAGCGTCTCGCATATCACATAAGGCTCGTATTGCTGATGTGACGAGGGCCATTGCTCGGTGCTTCCACATTTCACCATCTGTACCCTCGCCCATTAAAGATACGATTAAATTCATCAGCTGGTCAGGGGTGCCATGAGTGAATGGATTCAAGGTGTTGGATTGAACGTATGGACTTCCTGCCGAGTTATCGCGCCCATCACCGATATCAGTAAAGTTAAGGATACGATAATCGTCCTCTCGTCCGAATTTTGAAGTCAGGGACCAAGCTCGACCGTGAAATTCAGTTGTTCCTTTGCCATCAACAAACAAAAACCCGGATTGCCACATGAGGCTTTGCGATACCCAACCAAGTAACAACTCGGTATTGTGTGTAACTAGGAAGGATTCCATTACAAAAAGACCGAGGGTAGAATCAATCTTAATACAGGACATTTCTTTTTCTAAAACTTTCAATTTAGACATTTCCTCTAATCCAACTTGCTGCGGTATTTTGCCCGAAGCAATGTCTGAGTGTAATTGCCGAGTTTGCCTGTTTGCTTCCTTTTGGCTTAAAAACCCTTCAACTTCAATAATTTCAAGCTCAATAGGATTGCTAATTGTGCCGACTTTTAACTTGTTTTTATGAAGGGTTAATCCGGGAACTTGAACGTATAAAAACTTTTCTGTTCCATCGACAACTTTGAAGGCTAAGCCACCCACCGACCAGATGACTGATTGCAGTCTTGTACTTTCTGATTTGTTAAGCAATTTGAATTTTATCGCATGACCTTGAGTTGAAGCGAAACTTTCGAATCCACGTGCATTGATAAAATGTACGAGCCAGTTGATTCTTTCTTGTGCTGTTCCTTGAAGGTCAAGTGAGCTATCCTTTGCGGGCAAACCATGGGAGCCCCAATGGTTTGCCCATGAGTGACAAAGATGCGTGTTGGCACGAATTTTGCTTGTACATGAGCTCAGTTGGATAAAAAATTTTATACCCATATTGTGTGTCAGTTCCAACTGTATTCCAATATCTGCGGCGGTTAAGACGTCCCATACGGGAGCCCCCTCAGAGGAAGTTTGTAAATTAACTTTAAATTGTCTCTTAACACGCCACAAATGGTCACGCGAGCACTCTGAAGTTCTACCATCAGCGAAATGGATTCTGACGACAGGAAGCTTGCCTTGAGGAAATACTCCTGAAGTATTGATTAGTTTACCGTTAGGGTCAAAAACTTTAATTCCCGGTTTTAATTCATCGATTGTTAACCAACCGAATTCAGTCAGAACAAGCGTGTCATTTGTGAGTGCTTTACCAGAGCCGGTAGTTCCCAATACGAGTGCATGTCGACGGGCATCATCATTCGTGACCCAAATTTCTTCGTTGGTTTTGAATTGACAACCGAGATAAAGCAATCCCTCCCCCTTTCGATACCCTCGCTGTCCACCCGGAAGAGGGTTGGAATAGTCGTGTTTTACCCAAGGTAAAGGAAGGCGAAATGGAAGGCGAAACTTTTTCTTAAAAAACCAGTATGAGTAACTACTAATAAACGGAATTATTCCAATCCATGATAACGGAATTATCAGAATAGTCATCAGTGAGATGGTCACAGCAACTCGATATATATTGGGTTGACTCAAGAGCCCAAAAACTTGAGTACTATCCTCTTTTGAGCTCTCGTTATCATCAGTTTCCTGAGAATATTCCATCGGTTTCAGGATGGCTAATTGGGGATCAAATTCGTATAGCCATTATCCGTCATCGCCGCAAGAATACTCGCGAGAACGACTGAATTTCGAGCCTCTTGTTCAAGTCGGATAAAATTGATACGGGTATTGAGACTATTCAGGTCAATCAAGTCTTGAAGAAGAGCTGTTTCATTTTTTTGTTGTCGGTTTGCCAACGAATCCAAGGTCGGAGAATAATATAACATTGAACGAATATCCATGACTTGGATTTGGCTGATTTGTTCAGGGACTTCCTCATTATAGTTTGATAGTTTCGCAAGGGTTGTGTAAACCCCACCCGATTCCACGGGCATGTGTAATTCAATGGCATATTCAATGGCTTTCATCGCCGCTTTTTTGCGGGCATGAATTGAATCACGAATCGCTGCTTCAGATAGACCTTGGGGTGTCTTGAGGGCTTGATTAGTAATTGGAATAGGAGGAATCGGGTCAACGGTATTTGAAGCTAACCGCGCAATGGCCTCAGGTAAGTACGATTCACTTAAAGAAATTGTTGAATGGTCAGTAATGAGACCCCAATCAATTGTTGGATTTTCAATATTATTGATTGAGCCAATAGCCTGTTTCTCACGGTGAAGCCATGCAGCCATTCGGATACCATTTTTCTGGACTATTTCATTTGTACCGAGAGACCAATTATTTGTAGCATGGTCAATGATTTGGTTCGCTGATATTGTTTTTGTTGGCAATACTTGGGCCGATAAATCAACGAGGTGACAAAAATCTGGATTAGGGTCATAACGTCCGCTTTCTGCCTCAGCTCTAAATTGTTCGCGTAATCGAACCGAATGAATGTGCTGTTGTGCATCGGCAATTCTCTTATGTGCTTCCACTTGCCGGTCAAGATACCGACTCTGCTGAGCTGAATGAGCTCTGAGTGCATTAATTATTTCATGAGCTGCATGGGTTGTTTCTTGACTGACGTGATTACGGGTTTTGGAATGGTATGAACTGATTGCTCCACATTGACATCCAGCACCAAATACTGCCCAACTTGGGTGAGCTACGAGCACCAACAGTAACAGACCCATCAAAAAAAAGAATTGTTTCATCATTGATCATTTCCTTTTCCGTAAAGTAATTGCCAGATTTCGGAAACTGATTGATTTCCATCAAGCTGCTGATTTTGTGTATTAAATTCATGGCCCTCTTCCAGCGAATTCGTTAATGTCTTCGGGTTGGAGTCCTCTTTTTGAGACGATCCATGCGGTAAATTTTTGCTTGGAGGCGGGCTTGCCCGTGTTAATTTGCCGTTTTGGGATTCGAAATATGACGGTAGGCTAGACCATTTTTCACTGAGTGGTCGCGTATTCTTACGCCATTCTCTTTCTGCAAATGAACAGAATTGCCTAAAACTTTTTCCATCAGGATTGGCAACTTGGTCAAGGGCTCCTTTGAACAATTCGTCTAGTGAACCGGTAGACGAAAAATTCGCAATCGATAAACTCATTAGCCCCTTAAGGCAACTTAATTCTTCAATTGATTGTGGAGGTTGAATAGAAGCTTCAGAACGAAGTACTGAGGATTCAATTTGTGACCGGACAATGTCTGCAACAAATGTCCGTGATTCGTCACTACAAATAGGACTCGTTTTTTCGTAAGCCCAGTCGCTCAATGCAACAGTAGAAAAACCTAATAATAGGTATATAGCAATTAGAAAAATTCGTAACATTGTTTTCCTCCATAAAGTGTTGTGAAGCCACAACTATGAAGGAAAATGGTGAAACTAAAACCACCTAAAATGATCACGAGGAAATTTAATGTCAAAAACTTATTAGCGGTTTATTGCTAATAATGGCGGTTTAGCTTGCCAAGTTAGCGACAATTACCAATAGCGAACCGTTTAAAGGTATGAAAAAAGAAGGAAGGGCACCTCTAATTAATCCGAAAACCAGAATTCACCTGTTTTTGCCATTAAAAAAATGATTATTCTGAATAGTTTTATCTTCCTTGGCGTCACATTCATTTAAGTACACCCCTATACAATCACAAAATTAGGATTAGACCTCGGCGACCATTTCCAAATAACACAACCGCTTGATATTATAACTCAAGTTCCGCATGCCAATCCAACCCTTGGCTCGAACTTTCCCAATCCAACGCATCTCGTGCTCCGGCATGTCATTACACATCGTGCCAAACACATGTTCAACGCGGCAGCTATGCCGAGAATTAGCCTTGTTCAATACAATCTGACGGGCGTTCAACTTCTGACCACGCGGAGCCTTAAAACTAATGCTCGGTTTAAAACCCCGCTCGCGCAACACCTGAACCATGTCCTGCGAACGATAGGCACAATCAGCCTACAACTGAGGATCCCCTGAAGGCCGTGCAGCCAGCAAAGGCACCAACACTCGGCTATCATGGACACTGGCTGCGGTGGTCTCCCATTGCTCAATCAACTGCGTCTCCCGGTCCACCGCGCATCCGTGTCCTTTTGCAGTAATGCCGATATCGGCATTAAAACAAGAAGTGCGGCCAGTTTCGGTAACAGTTTCTGAGCCGCTGCTCGGCTACTCAGTTGCTCGCGATTATATAAGGCCTCAGCCAGGTCTGAGCGGGACAGCCCGGACGCCTCAGCGTTCTGACACTCCTGCCTGAACCAGCAGGCGGTGGAAGATGAAAGTTGAAAAGTACCAATAAACATGAAACATTAATTGGCATAAAAACATCAAGGAGTTAAGTGTGATAAATTGATAGGGCAGGCTCCGGGTCAATACCGAAACTCCGGGCCATGTCGTGGAGATCCACGGGTTCGAACCCGGCCTCCTTTATCCGGTCACCTTCCATAGGGGTAAAGACGGTCGCAAACAACAGCCGTTCAACCGTGCCGGTGAGCAGCCATTTGGCATCTTCATGGCTGCTGGTGCCCAGATCGGCCAGAAACCGGTCCATGAATTGTCTGGTCTCGGCTGGTCTGTGCTTGTCGGACGTCCGCTTGGCACTCCCCAGCCAGACCCTGGGTTTCTCACCGCTGGTCGCACCCATGACATCCATGTCACCCTCGACTCTTGATCGCTCCCGCCCGGTGTCGGTCCAGGTCGCCCCTTTCCTTTCCACCAGCCAGGTCGCCGCCAACCGCTCCAGCACAGTTCCTTCCAGGGTCGTCAGGCGTGCGTGGAGCTCCTCCGGGGTCGGCAGCTGCTCCCGCCGGATGGAATCTCTGGTGTTTTTCTCCAGCCCTCTGGGGGCCATTATTGGTCTGACCAGCTCGGGGAAGACATGGGTCTGAAAGAGCGTATTGTTGTCATTTATGACCCAGCGGTATCGGCCCTTCTCCAGCAATGGCAGGATTGGTCGCAACAGTTTGAGCCGTTCGGTCAGGACCCTGAGGGCCTCATCCCGCCACGGCAACTCCCGGAGGGTTGGTGGCATGTCGCTGATGGTGGCTCCCCTGTGTGGATGGTTCTGGCCAAGCCATAGCATAATCTCGCGCTGCTCATCCTTCAGCTTGATCCAGGCCTTGGCATCCCACCGCTCCCGCTCATCATTCATTAGCAGGTCACCTTCGACCTTGAGCCAGTCTTGCCTCCACTCCTTGTCATTCTCTTTCTGATGCAAATGCATATAATCAGGCCCAGTATAGTACCGGTGCCAGTGGCTGGGCATCCCACCATAGGCAGTCCACAGCGTCAGAAAGCGATGCGGGTCAGCCAGCACGCCCTGTTCGGTCGCCATAGTCATGGTGGTTGCAAGGTGCCAGGGTTGAAGGGCATATGTCGCATCAATCCGGCCATACAACGGTTGGTCGGCGGCAAACATGGCATCGACTTTCTGCTGGTGGGACCCCATCAGCACGATTTTGCCGGGATCTTTTCTGTTGCCCTGACAAACGCCCCTGGCCGCATCTATCACCTGCTTGACCTCATGGTGCAGCCTCAGGGGGGCGGCATGGTGAAACTCATCGAGCACCACCACCGCCCCCGCCTGCACTAATGCCGTCAGGACCTCCTTGAACCATATTTTGTCATCATGCAGATGAGTTCTCTCCGGCAGTCTTTCCTCGAAGTTCTTGCCAACTGCACCCGTGGCCGCCAGCAAAAGTTTGCGGTTGCCGGTCTGGGTATGATCCTTGATCTCGGCTTCCGAGGGTTGTTTGTCCGCTTGCGGGTCCGGCCCGTCCATCTGATGGATGATAACGGGCATGTCATGCGGGGCCCTGTCCTTCATGTGATACAGCAGGCCGGTCTTGCCGATCCCCCGCCGTCCGCGTACCTTGATCGCCTCAAAGTGCCGCTTCGCAAGAGGGGTCCCGATTTCCAGCCCATTCGTAAGTCTTACCACTTCCTTCTCGCGGCCGTAAAATCGCCAGGGCCTTCTTGCCGTCATGAAGTTTTTCCTTGTACCAATAATAGCCGTACTACTGTTGTTTATCACATTATTATAATCAATAATGGTTGATTTTGGTCATTTAATTTCATTCTTTTTGTAACTACTCAGGTAGTCTCAGTGAGAGATGACTATAGCCGCATCGGCTCTTGAGTTCAGACATGTAACCGCAGAAACTCCCGTAAAATAAGGGTCTGATTTTCAAAAAGGGGCACTACTTTTACCCGCTTCTTGGTTCACACCCAGCGACTAATTTCTGACTTTTTGTTCTCTTCTCTGGTGCGTTTCACGCCCTCCTTGATCAGACATCCCGTTCGTTATCATTCCGAGCGGTTCCGATGTGTCGGAGGACGCGCTGTCGTACTTTGGTACCGGTTTGGACTGATTGAACGACCTGAACTTTGGTACTCCCATGAGGCATTTTTTTGTGACGAATAAACATGAGAGAGGAAATGGTGTTGGAGTTGGGGCTTGTCATGGAGTAAAAAATGAAAACATGACACTACATCTCAAAAAGGAGATGAAAAAGCACTTAAATGCCAAAAAATGGGGAATACTATTTTTGAGAAATGCTAAAATGTCTGAAGTCAAGAAATTAATCAGTAATCAGGGAAAATTAGTTTACCAATAATTTTGAACTGCTGAATGTTTCAATGGACTTTGAAAATGTCATGTTTAAGGACAGTCCATACTCTTACTATCTTAATGAGTAATATTGTGACTTTCAGGGTGACAAGGTTTTATCTATCGATAGAAAATATTTAGCCTTGGAAATTACTATATGTAATTCCCCGAATAAGAGTTCCTTTCCCACCAAATAAACCAATTGAGGACTTGTGTGGTGATGACAAACTTGCTGAGATCAACCCGTAGAAGATGATACAAAATGTTTACAGTTTAATCCAGAGTGGCTGACTTGACCATTGTATGGTCATTCCAGAGTAATCAGTGCCCCTATTAGAATGTTGTGGCAAGCAAACTTATATTCTTTCACCAGTATTCTGGTCAACTCGACTCATTGACAATTGGAATTTTCCACGATCGTCTACTTTTGTGAGTAATACTTTGACCGTTTGTCCCTCTTGTAATTCGTCAGAAGGATGGCGAACCCGATGACCACATATTTGGCTGACATGAACTAAACCATCTTTCTTACCCATAAAATTCACGAAGGCTCCAAAGTCCATGATTTTTACTACTTTGCCAGTATAGATTTTACCAACTTCAGGTACTGCGACGATATTGTTAATCATTGCCGAAGCCTTATCCAAGGCATCAGAATTTGGACTTGCAATTTTGATAGTCCCGTCTTCTTCAATCTCCACCTTGGCACCGGAAACTTCTGTAATTTCTCGAATAACTTTACCACCAGTCCCAATAACCTCCCTAATTTTATCAACAGGAATTTTCATGGATATAATGCGTGGGGCATACTCGGATATTTCTCCAGCAGTTGTAATTACTTTCTCCATTTCACCTAAGATGTGTAGTCTGGCATCCTTGGCCTGTGCGAGTGCTTTCTCCATTATTTCTGTGGTGATCCCAGCCACCTTAATATCCATCTGCAATGAAGTAATACCCGACTTCGTTCCTGCGACTTTGAAATCCATATCACCTAAATGATCTTCAGCTCCAAGAATATCTGTCAAAACAGCGTATCTTCCATCCTGCTCAAGAATCAAACCCATGGCGACGCCCGCAACTGGCTTTTTTAAGGGTACCGAGGCATCCAGTAAAGCCAGAGTTGCACCGCAAACTGTGGCCATGGATGATGAACCGTTGGACTCGGTTATTTCAGATACAACTCGGATCGTGTAAGGAAAATTTTGTGCAGTCGGCAAAACTGGTTTAATCGCCCGCCATGCCAACTTGCCATGGCCGATTTCTCTTCGGCCCGGAGGTCCCATACGTCCCGTTTCACCAACCGAATAAGGTGGGAAATTGTAGTGAAGAAGAAAATTCTCACGAAAATTTCCATGCAACGCATCAATGATTTGTTCATCTTCACCCGTACCGAGAGTAGTGACCACAAGTGCCTGGGTTTCTCCGCGGGTAAATAATGCAGAACCGTGGGTTCTTTCTAAAAAACTAATTTGGCAATCAATAGGACGAACCGTTTCTAGCGATCGACCATCCACACGAATACCCTTGTCTATGATGTTACGCCGAAGAATATCTGATTCAACACTCTTAATACATTTTTTTAATTGCGATGTGTCTTCTTCAACATCAACATTGGTTACAATGTATTCTTTTGCGTCGTGAATAGCTGCTTCTCGTTCCATCTTATCAGCGATTTGATAAGCTCCGGCTAATTTATCTTTACCAAGGTTTGCGATGACTTGTTGCAAATCATCGTTTGTCTTTACTGCATGTTCAAATCGAGGCTTCCCAGCGTCTTGGGCAAAGCCTTCAATGAAGCTTATGACCGGCTGCATTGATTCATGCCCAAAAACCACCGCATCCAACATTTCTTGTTCGGTCAACTCGTAGGCTTCTGACTCGACCATCATTACAGCATCTTTAGTACCGGCAACGACAAGGTCAAGGCGATTACTTACGCCAAGTTGACTCATTTCTGAAATCTTAGGGTTAAGTTGATATTCACCATTCTTATACCCAACCCGGCTGGCAGCGATAGGCCCATCAAAAGGAACTCCAGAAATCGACAAAGCCGCAGAAGTAGCAATCATGGCAACGATATCGGGATCGTTTTCAAGATCATGGGATAAAACCGTACAGACAATATCAACGGGGTGGCTAAATGAAGAAGAAAATAGTGGACGGATTGGTCGGTCAATAAGTCGAGCAATCAGGGCACTGGCATCAGAAGGTTTTGCTTCTCGCTTGAAAAATCCCCCAGGAATTTTTCCAGAAGCATAATACTTTTCTTGGTAGATGACTGTGAGTGGAAAAAAATCTAAAGCATCATTCGGAGTTTTATCAAAGGTGACCGCAGCCAATACTGATGTTCCTCCAATTGACGCTAATACACTTCCATCAGCTTGCCGGGCAACTTTTCCCGATTCCAGGGTCAGCTCTTGGCCGCCCAAATTCATTGATCGAATTACATGATTATCAAACATAGTTTTCCCTTAAGGCGACTACTCGCCATTATCAAAATGTGTCCCGATAGCGTTAGGACTTTTAGACATAAATTACGTGGTATTACCCAAGTCTTTTGGCAATTGACCTACCGCCTCAAACCAAGCGCTTTAATAATTTCTTGATATTTTTCTAGATCTGTTCGCTTTAAATAGTCAAGTAACTTTCGTCGTTGAGCAACGAGATTTAATAGCCCTCGTCTGGAATGGTTATCTTTCTTGTGAATTTTAAAATGTTCCGTCAGAGTTTTAATCCGTGAAGTAAGTATTGCAACTTGTACCTCAGGTGAGCCAGTATCACCGGCCTTTCGACCGAATTCAGAAATTAAACTTTGTTTTAGATCAGGTGTAATCGACATCAATTTCTCCAAAATGGTTAATAAATTCTTTCCTGATGCCAGGATGTCGACCAGCGACATTCAGGAAATAAGGCATTAAGCCTTAGTTTGAGTAATTGTAGTTAGTATTGATAAACTTAAATTCTAGTCAATTAAATCAATAAAATAGTTTGAGCAGTAAAATTGCTACAAATTGTATTGATATTTTCCACATTGCTTCAACAAAATCAATGAACATGATTATGCATTAGAATATGATCATAAAATGCGTTCAAGAAGCTCCTGAGTCGGCCATGAATCGGCCGGTAGACCATGTTTGATTTGTTCATTTCTTACCGCCGCACGAGTTCTGCTCCCGATGATACCGTCTACTTTCCCAACATCATAACCAAGTTGAGCAAGGCGCGTTTGTAATTGCTTAACCTCTTCATCTGTTAGTTGAGGGGGAGCATTTCCTTCCAAATAAAGAGGTTGCCCGGAAAGCAAGGTGGCAAAAAAAGCTGATGTGGTGGTATAAACAAGGGATTTATTCCATTCAAGGTATAGCTGAAAATTCGGAAAAGCAAAAAATGCTGGCCCTTTACGACCATGCGGTAACAAAAGTGCCGCTCGTTGGTTCTGATTGGCGTACGAGACACCATTTCTTGTCCTGATGCCCATCCGTTCCCATTCCTCAACTGGCAAATAATTGTCGATAGATGCAAGTTGCCAATTCATTTGATTTGGAACTATCACCTCGACCAACCACGGTTGATTGGGTTGCCACCCTAATGAATTTAAAATATTCCCAGCAGTCATTAGAGCATCAAGAACAGACCCCTGCAAATCGATTTTTCCATCGGCATCGGCATCCAGTCCGAATTCAACGATATCCTTGGGTAACATTTGAATCATTCCGATTTCCCCGGCCCAAGCACCAACAGTATTGACTGGATCAAAATTGTTTTGTGTATAAAGTTCTAAAGCCGCGAATAAGTGGGGTTGAAACAACTCAGGACGACGGCAGTCGTGCGATAGAGTCATTATTGAATTAAGAGTATTGTGTTTGCCCTGAACAACACCAAAATCCGTTTCAAGGGCGAGAAATGACAGGAGTACTCCATAAGGGACACCAAACCTTTCCTGTACTTTGTCAAATACATCTTTATGCTTGCTGTAAAACGCGGCTCCCTGATTGATGCGGTAATCAGCCATCACGAGTTGGGAAAATTCAATAAACGACTTTTTGAAAATACCTTGTGACCGATCTCTTCTAATGACGTCAGGGTCTAAGATTGCGTTAGCTAGGAAACTATCGACAATTGCAGTTTGATACCCCCTGGCTATGGCCTCTTCTCTTACCGCTTGCTTGAAGCCTTCAAATGATCCTCCACATGGCAAGGTTTTTGCAGATAGCCCCGCTGGAATTAGGTAAATTGCCAAGGTAAGAAGCGTTATTATGAACGGCATATTAATTTAAACTCCCAATTTGAGAACATATTTGGTTTTAGTCGCAATAGATTTCATAAACGACCTATCCATATCTAATTTGAATTACGTAAACCACTAATTGTTTGATCTGGTGTAATCGCTTCAGGATGTAATTTTAATTCAATGAGAGAAGGCCTGTTCGACTCTAAGCATCTTGTAAAGGATTCTACGAACCCTTTGGTTTGGGTTACAGATTCGCCATGCCAACCGCATGATTTAACCATTGATACAAAATCTGGATTAATCAAATCGGTGCCTGATACTCGATGAGGAAATCTTCTTTCCTGATGCATTCGGATTGTTCCATACATTCCATTATTCACGACAATAACGATAATCTTAGCGTTATATTGAGAAGCAGTTGCTATTTCGGATAATGTCATTTGCAGACACCCATCACCAGCAACGCACAAAACAATCCGTTCGGGATGTTCTAATTTGGCTGAAATTGCTGCCGGGAGCCCATAGCCCATTGATCCTGATGTAGGGGCAACTTGAGTTGGGTATTCTGCCATCTGAAAAAAGCGGTGCAGATATCCAGTATAGTTACCGGCACCGTTACACACAATTGTGTCCTTTGGAAGATTGTTTGAAAGCCATTGGAATAATTCAGGCAACTGCAGGTCACCGTGAATGGGGGTTGGTTTTATCCAAGCATTATATGAATTCTTTGCTTTGGTCAGCCAATGTTGATCAAAAGGCTTAATATTTAAATTCATCCGACTGAGGTGGTCAATGAAGTGCACCGGATTACAGATGATTTGTAAATCCAAGGGCCAAAAGAAATTTGGGCCGAGGTCTTTTGGGTAAATCCAACACATTTTAGGACGGGCAACGGTCGTGTTAATCAAGGTATATCCGTTTGAAGAAATATCCCCTAAACGTGTTCCAAGCAATACCAGCCGATCACATTCTGTGAACATTTTCTGGAGTTCATGATTTAAACCCATCCCAAGAGCACCCACATAATTGGGGTGATAATTGTTAAAATGATGTTGTCTTCTGAATGCAGTCAAAACCGGGATATGATACTTGTGTGAAATCTCAGCGACCGACGATGAAGCCGCTTGTGACCATAGAGAACCGCCCACTACAATCAAAGGTCTTCTGCCTGACCCAAGCCATTCTTCAAACTGCTTATCCGTATTTGTCTGAACACCAATCTGCTGGGGTTTAGAAGTGGTCTTGGGAAGTAACGGTTGAAGTGGTCCTTGTAATGCTAGGGTATCTTCGGGAAGAGCAACGACTACCGGCCCTGGCTGTCCCTCTAGGGCAATCTTAAAAGCCTGATGAGTAAAGCGTTGGAGTTCTTCTAGATCTGTTGCAAGGAATGTCGCTTTACATAACGAACCGAAAAATTTATCATAATTGATTTCCTGAAATGCTCCCCGGCCTAGAAGACTAGATTTGACTTGGCCAATAAACAGAATCATTGGTGTTGAATCGTGCTGGGCTGTATGGATTCCTGGAGAAGCATTCGTTGCACCAGGTCCACGAGTTACAAAAGCAACACCTGGTGTGCCGGTTAACTTACCATACGCTTCGGCCATGAAACTTGCACCGCTTTCGTTACGACAAACGATATTCTCAATGGGAGCATCAAACAAGCCATCAAGGACGTTGAGATAACTTTCACCAGGGACTGAAAAGACTCGCTTGACGCCATGTTGTAAAAGTTGGTCAACGAGAATTTTCCCACCATGGGCATAGGCATTGGGAGAGATCATATGTTCCGATTCTTTTTCCATGGAAACACCTGCAGTCTGTTGATCCAATAATTTAATTTCTGCAACCCATGCGAGTCTATCCAAATAGATAAGTGGTTGTGTTGTTAAGTTTAAATGTTGCACATAAATTTTTTTGCCGTACCAAGATATTGCCTCAAGCATTTATATGAACTGAATTAAGGTGTCAAATATTCGCTAATTGCACGAAATAAGTATTAAACAAAAACTAACACCAATCCTATTATTTGGTGTTTTTAGTTTCACTCAGTCAAGTTAGTTTTGTTCTCTATTCTACAGGAGAAAAAAATGAACAAACAACTGGCTATTTCTTTCATCTTATTCAGTATCTTATTGGGAATTCTTGGACATCAACATGCTGTGGCAAAAGAAATTAACTCTAATTTAGTCCACGATCATTGGGTTATTCCGACTGACACAAGCCTGAAACAAATTTTAGACCAATGGTCGACACAAGCTGGTTGGCAACTGGTTTGGGATGTAGAAGAAGATTTTAGAATCAGGACACACTATTCAGCGCATGGTTCATTTGTCAACGTGGTGACTAAACTCATGCGACATGTTTACCAATCAAACCCTCAACTGACGACCACGATTTTTTATGGCAATCGCGTTTTGCTTATTTCGTATTCCAAATTTGTCGGTGTGGGATGAGTAATATGAACATCAAGAAGGCACCTTTTCCATGCTCAATTAAAGCAGTCACCGGTTCTCTATTGGCACTCATTATTCTGTGTAGTTGTGAGTCCAATGTGCCGCCAATCAAGCAAGATACTGAGCAATCGCAACAGTTAATTGAAACAAAAATAGAGGATTTTCAAAATCGCTCGGCCGTACCCAACCAAGGCGTACAAATTGAAGGGGGAAAATACATTGAAACTCAGGCAATACCACTAGCAAACAAAGACCAATTACCAACAGAATTAAAAGCTCCCAATGCCATCTACTGGGTGTCGTCAAAACAAGCGGGGTTAATTGAGGTTTTAAATGGGATACAAAGGATAGTCAACTACCCATTCTATCTGTCCGTTGGTCCGGATAGTGAGTCTCTTGTTATCCCTCATGGGCTTTGGGATGAAAGTTTCAATCAATCCAGCACTCTTCCTGCAGTCACACATCAGCTTGGCGAGGCGGGCTTAACGCACCACATGCAAATTGCTTTTGATAGTGATCTGCCAACAGCATTAGACCATGTGGCAAGTCACTTTGATTTAACCTGGCGATACTCCCATGGAGGCATTCACCTTCAGCAGTATTCCCTCAAAAGTTATCAACTGGATACGTTTGCAACGAACGCTTCTTCGTCTTCAGCAATTGGGACTACATTTTCAGAAATTGAGTTGGATCTGTTCAGTGAAATCCAGCAATCCTTACAACAATTCATCGTTGGCAAAGGGGAATACTCATTCCTTGCGGGAACCGGAATAATTCTAGTGAATGGGACTCCCCGAGATCATGCACGTGTATCCCAATACATAAGGAAAATTAATGAGCAGTTAGGGCAACAAATCGCTCTAGATGTCAATATTCTTACTGTCAACTTGGAGGGTAAGCAAGGCCTTGGCGGGACCTTAAATGCCATGGTGGGTGAAGCGGGTAAAAACTTTTTTAATATCACTCAAAACTCTGCCTTGAATGGAGCCTCAAGTTTTGTCAATGTCGGAATTATTGATAGTGATTATAATGTCAACCTACTCTTGGGCCTCTTAAATCAAGCAGGCGAAGTTACCATTGAGACCCGAACGGGTGCGACCACTTCAAATAATCGGCCAGTACCCATTCAGGTTGTTCGGGATATTGCCTATGCCAAAAACGTCGATTTACTCCTTGATGGTTCGGGATTAAACCAAGTTTCAATTGCTCCAGGGCAGATTTCGACTGGGTTTGAAATGACTATTTTACCCCGTGTTCTCAACAATAGTGAGATTTTATTGCAATACGCAATTCACCTTTCTGAACTCAGCGAACTCAAAGAATTCACCACCAATAATCAAACCATTCAGTTGCCGAATGTCATGACAACTGAATTTGAACAGCAGACCATATTAGGCAATGGTGAAACACTTGTTTTAGCAGGCTTTGAGCGAGATCTTGTCGTTCGAAACAAAAAGGGGTTTCGTTTCTTGGGAGGTGGTGAAGCGATTGAAACAAAACGCTCTTCAACAGTCGTTATGATCCAACCTCGGTTGCTCAAAAGGAAACAATTCTGATGCCACTCAAAACTTTCGGTAAAGCGGGGCAAAAGCAAGGTGACCACATTAAGCAACCTCACAAGGTAAAATTTTTCCCTCCACGTGAATTTTTTCTTGAAGAAACGCCTATTGCCCTTGAATTATTCTGGCAGCCTTTTCAGAATGGCCTGTCGATTCAACAACAGTCCAAATTGGTGGGTGGTGCCATCGGTGGTTTGGACTTGTACTGTTTGTCTGAACAATCTCAGCAGATTGGTTTTGGTAATACTTCCGAAGGTCACACGGGCGATATGATCGCTGGAGCACTGCTTGTTGCCAATTCAATTTCATCTGAAAACTGGCTGAGTGTTTTCAGCCTTTCTTCAGAACATGATTATTGGTGGATCGTCGCCAAACGCCAAGGAGCGATTTACCAAGATAAAGTGTTTCGAAATCAGAATAAAGCTGTTGATGAATTTAACACTTTACTTGAAGCTCCCGATTGGGAGCATATCATTGCACCAAAAGAATTCAAGTGCACCAATGCAAAAGACCAATCAATCAGTGATCTAATCAACAATTTTGATGGGCCGAAACTTAAGCCCACAGGTCTTTCAAAACGGTATTTATTGAAGTGGCTCCTCGGATTTATGTTGGTGGGATTACTTTACTTCGGTTACCTGGTTTATCAAAACAGAAGTGACTCCATAGCAACGGATTATCTGCCGATTCCCGTTCAATCTGAAGTGGTTATTGAGCCATGGCAGGACGAAATAGGCGTTGAGCAATTTGTAAATGGGTGTGTAGAGCAGATCACCAAGTTATTTTTTATAGTTGCTGGTTGGCAAATCGATTCGCTCGCATGTCAAGTATCTAATACCCAGTTGGCGGCAAATGTAAGATTTGACCGTCAAGCACAAGGAACTATAGCTCATTTGCGAACCAAAGCCCTTGTTAAGTTGGGTATACAGGTTGAAGTTGATTGCACAGGAAACTGTGCATGGCTGAAAAGTTCAATCCCTTTTTCAAAGCCCCAAAGAACCGATGAAGTGGGATGGACTTCCCGAAAAGTGGAAGAAGTATTGCGGGAAAGGTTTCAAAACCTTCACCTTAATTTGCAACTTCAAAAACGGGGTACGAGAGGCCCAAATCCCCCAAGCAGTACACCTTCAATTATGGTGTTATCTCGGCATGATCTGAGTCTCGTTACACGCGTCGGCATAACCAATTATTTGCATTTGTTGAACGATATCCCTGGCTTTGTACCTGAATCGTTAACCTACTCGCCTAACAATAACAGTTGGCTGTTTACGGCCCAAATATTCCATCACAGCCCACGATTAGAGCAACCCTCTTCGTGAACCTTGAAAGTAAACCATGAAACCTAAAATCAATTTTCCCAAGAATCAATTGTTTGCCTTTGGCATAATCCTTGCAGGAACCATTTCGTTGTATTTGGGCTATCTATTAGTTCAGGATTTTCGCTTTCTGACATCGGGTCAACTTGACCGTCAACCCAATCAATTACTCCAGCCATCTCTGAATTTTGAAGAGCATTCTGAAAGCGATGCTCAGATCGAGTTTATGGAAGTGGGGAATCCTCCGTTTGAAGTTCTACTCGATTCCTCAGACACGGATTCAGATTGTGTGGCAAACGAGTGTGAAGAGTCGCCACTTAATTCAGATACTCCAGAGAGAGCAGTCAATGACAATCAGTCCGATCATTCATTGGTGGTTGGCACAGATGAAGTTGAACAAATGGATAGGTTGATTGAGAGTATGAGCGAACCGAAACAGCCAACCATTGAAGCACATGAAGACAACTTATTACTTGAAGCGAAGCAGCTCAGCCAAGACCCTATTTCGCAAGATAAGGAGATCACGTTTTATCAATCAGGTCTCCTCTTTAGGCACAGTGCAATATCAGAAAGTATTTTTCTGATGGAGCAGCAACTTAAACAGGCCCAACTTATTCTCCAATTGATGGAGATCATGGGACCAGAGACGCAGATCGAGCTCGCACCTGGTCAGTTTGAGTCATTCGCTCAATTCCCTGCTGGAAAACGAGTCGCTGCCAAGATGCAAGCCGATGAGTTACGCTCGCAACTAGAAATTCTTGAACTCACGAATCGAGTGACAGAACTCAACCACCAATTACTCAATTCATCTTCAGAGGGAATAACTGGTGATTGGCAAGGAAGTCAATTAACCAATGCGGCATCGCCCGAAATCCTTCTGAGTGACATAATCGCCGTGAATGATAACTTTGAAGCGATCCTACTCATTGATCAGATACCCACTCTTGTAGAAATTGGAACTGTCCTTGCTAATGGGGACACAGTTGTTGCCATCACTCATGACGAGCTGACTCTATCAAGTGAAGCAGGATTAGAAGTGATTTCAATCCGATGACTCAAAGATTTAAGCGAAGCAAGTGAGTACTCATACGGATCCTTTCGCTGACCACTACGAAAGTGGAATCCCAATAAAAAACTTGCATAAGGGCAATTTATTAACCAGTGATGGTGGTGAGATTGAAATTGCCACAAGGGACCGACTCAAAATAGCCATCTTTCAGAATGGATTAGCCTTTGTTGCGCGGGAATATCGGTGGTCAAGCGAAGTGAAAGCGGTGTTTGACCGAGCCTTTCGAGCTGGACTTGAAATCAATCATATCCATGAAGTTGACAGCCAACGGATCCTTGAAATGTATCAGTGGAAGGGACAAAAACAAGCAAAAACTTCTTCAGGATTCAGTCGGATTGAGCGGCAAAAAGAACTCAAGAAAATCATTGCCAGTGCGGCCAGTCGATATGCTTCAGACATTCATATTCATGTTAATGCATCATTATGTGAAGTTAAAGTCCGAACTCATGGTCGAATGAGTCAGTTATGTAATCTTGCCTCCGAGGAAGGCCGGGCCATTATCAACGCTGCTTTTGCCGTAGCCACAGACCAGGGTTCGGAAGTGAGTCAGCTGGGATTTATCAAGGGTACTTTAACCAATCAAACAGGATTGCTACCCTCCAAAGTGGAATTAATACGGTTACAATATTCCCCAACTTCAGGACATTTTGCTGCCCTTGTGATGCGGCTTAAATATGTCTCCACCCAAGTTGATTACAGTGTTGATCGTCTTGGGTTCAACGTGCGTCAAACATCCGATATAAAAATCATGTGCCGCCGAACGAGTGGACTGTATTTGCTTGCTGGAAAGGTTTCATCGGGTAAGACAACAACATTGCAATGCATCCTTAACGCCATGATTGCCGAAAAAAATCATCAAATATCGGTTTACTCAATCGAGGAGCCCGTTGAACTCAACATTAACGGTGCTGTCCATGTAGGGATCTTTCCCAAACCCAATCAAACCCGAAGTGAGGCCTTTATTGAGGCCATAAAAGCAACATTACGGTCCGATCCCAATGTGGTTCTGCTTGGTGAATTACGCGATCGTGAGCTGGCAGGTTATGCGATGGAACTGGCTTTAACTGGTCATGCTCTTTGGTCAACCGTACATGCGAGTTCGGCACTCGGGATATTAGATCGCTTATACGACCTTGGTATTGAGCTTTGGAAATTAACAGAACCTTCCGTTGTAAGAGGGCTCATTTACCAGAGGCTCCTTGGCATAATGTGCCCTGATTGTAAGATCACCATGACTGAAGGATTATCGCAAGGTCAATTATCAAGTGAACTTGTTGCCAATCTTCATGAACTACTGAATATTTCGCCCAACAAGTTGTTTGTCAAAGGACCAGGGTGTCCAAAATGCATTTTGGGTTTGGTTGGGCGCACAGTAGTTGCCGAGACCATTTTACCTAACCTCAAACTATTGGGATGTTATGAAGAGGGTAACCGAAGAGCAATGCGCGACCATTGGCTTAAACCTATAAACGAAGGTGGCTGTGGTTGTGACCCAATTATGCATCATGCCCTGATGAAAGTTGGACAGGGTATCTGTGACATTAATGAAGTTGAAGAAGAAATTGACCTTGTCGAGTCTTACAAAAGTGATTTTCTTTATCATGCCGCATCCATTGCCAATGAACTCAGTGGAGAGAACCGTGCTTAATTTCATGTTCGGGTGGCTTAAACGCATTAAAAGGTACTTCTTAATCATACAATTTGGTTTGACCAAAAGGATTGCTCTTTACCGAGAGCTGGCCTCTTTAATCTCGTCAGGGTATTCACAAGGAGAAGCCATTGAAGTCTTATGGCGATTGAACACCGCAGAGGGATTAGAACTGAAGTCTCTTGAAGCTCATATTTTCGGTGATTTACGAAGCAGCCTTCGGAATGGATTAAGTTTTTGTCATGCTATCCAAAAATGGGTACCGCCTAGTGAGTACTCAATGCTTTCAGCCATGGCCGCCGGTGATGATTTAGCTGTGAATTTAGAGGCGTTTTGTGAATTACTCTTAGCCAATCGTGAACAGCAAAGTTCAATAATTCAAAACCTCGGTTATCCCGTTCTGCTGGTCATTCTTGCTTATGGAATGCTGGTTTATTTCAGCTCCACGATTGCCGTGGAGCTGAATATGATTATTCCAGTAAATCAATGGACTGGTTTGGCAAAGTTTCTTTATGAAACGGGACTCGCTTTAAAGTTTATGATTCCATTTAACATTGGAGTACTTGTTGTGGTTCCCATACTCATTCGTCTGAGTTTAATTTATTGGATAGGCCCTTGGCGAAACCTAGTTGACCATTTTCCTATCTTTTGGGAGTATCGCAATTTAACAGGTTTAATGTTTTTGAGAGCTCTGAGTTGTTTTGTGGCAAGTGGGATGACGGTAATGGAGACCTTAAACCAAATTATTCCCAATGCTAACCCTTATTTGCAATGGCGTCTTAAAGCAGTTCGTATGTTTATGCTTAATGGCGATGAGTTCGGTGAGGCATTGCGAAGAAAAAGCTTGAACTGGCCTAATGGTCGAGTTGCCCTTTCTTTATGCATATTGACTCAAGGTAACGATTATTCAAAACAAATGAAGCGAATTGCCGAGGGGATGATTAAAACCCGGAATGCACGAATTCAAAAGATACTTCTAACCATTAGAGTCGTATTATTTATGATCGTTTTTGGGGTCATTTCGGGGATGATTTGGTCAATGTACGATTTACAATCACAAATCACATTAACTCTATAAATATTATCGCCATCGGCTATGACGTTATCCGGGTATCAATTTCTTGTACCGATGAGTTGATACATAATGGGAGCGTTTGTACCCTATCAAAGTCGCAATTCAATAAGACTTGAGGATTCAACTGATTGAATAGGAAGTCAGACATCCCATCAGCACTACCAACATTTTCCCCAACACCAGAAATAACCAATAAGAACAATCCAGTCAACGATAAGGAGTTGGTAGAATCTGTTTCAGTGGATGGAATAATCGTCGCCAAGGGATTGATATTTTCTGATGCGGTGGGAAACGATAGATTCGTGATTTGGCAGTACAATTGAGTTTTGAAAAAAATTGGGAAAATTTTTTTTGATTAGTAAAATGTCGCAAAAATGCCCATTCATTAATTTTTTGGGATTAAATCTCAATCGGTTCAATCCTTTTGGGCTGGGGAATAGAGGAGAATGCAGAACATAATAATAGCTCCAATATGTATAAAATATGTTTTTAAAATTTTTTTGCCAATTAAAAATAATTTTCTATTTTAGTTTTCATTTGTGTCCCCTATTATCTTCCTAAATCTTTATGAAAAAGTAGGCCAATGAATTTTTTATACTCACATTCACAACCACAGGAAATATCCTCTCGGGTCGGTTTGGATCTGCGGTCAATCAAAATGACTGAGCGTCTTCTCGGGAAACTTCGTAGCCACTCGGAATTCAATTGTTTTCCCCAGAATAGTACAAACCTCCTTGTTCAATTAGGATTAATGTCTTTGGTCATTAAACAGGGGACTGTGAAAGACTATAGAGGTTCTTTAAATGTGCTGTTAAGCAAGACCCTATCGGCAAGAGATCAATTGAATTCAATAGGCGTTTATGTTTCATTCGCAGACACTCTTCCAGAATCGTTTGATGGATATCCTTGGTTTTATAGCCTTGATTGGAAGGATGTTGAAAAACTCTATGAATCAATCGTGGCTCATACTTACACGAAATTAGCGACTCTGGGAAATCTTTGGCGTCCATTAATTATCCAGCTCTCCTTGCAGCACCATCCTAATTTTAGTGATGATGAGATCATGTTTGCGGCGACAGCTATTTCGCCAATTGCACTCACCAGAAATCGATTACGCTCACCAAAGAATAATTGGGTTGACATTAATTGGAATACGCTTCAATCACTGCTTGCAACATTCAGCCTAGGAACACCCGCTGAGGGTTTTGTTTCGATGTCAACTCACAAAAAGAATTTACCAGGAATTGCGCGGTTGATTACCCAAGCCATTTGGCTCACTGGAATGAGGCCTATTGAGACCATTAACTGTACAGTTATTGACCGCCGTAACAATAAAGCGTTCATTGAAAGTTACGGTATACTTGATCAATCCTTCAAACTTACCAATCGGTCAGGTGATGGAGGCAAACTCATTGATAATGGACTGCATAACTTTATCAAAAAAGGGGCCACATTTGATTATACACTTGACCAGCGGAAATACCTCACCTTAAAAATCTATTCGGCTAAAACAACAAACTCATCATCCAAAATCAATAAGCATCGATTGATGCGCCTTGACCGGATTAATCACAACCACCTACAAATCCTCTTGTTAACAAGTTGTCTTCGATGGTTATTGTTAAGCCAATCGGAATACAGGCACTTGACGAAAATATGCAATCAATTACTCGGCAAGGCATCCCAGGAAATCATACCGAATTTGAAGTATCCAATTACCCTCTATTATTTACGACATGCTTTCATTAACGATGCTCGTCGCTCACTTCCTGTTACTGAAGTCGGCGTACTAGCCGGTCACACATCTAAACGGACCCTTTATCACTACGGTGGGAAGTATATTCGTTATAGTAAAAAGGCGAAAATTCGCCCTTGGTTTCCTACTCCTGATGCTCATGCAGTTAAACAATTAAAACAACATTGGAATCATCCATTGGTGGATAAGCAAAGCAACGGTGTTGCTTCTGATTATACCCTAGAATGGAATTAATTTCCAATCGTGCCAATAATCAGATATTAAGGAGGACTAATGCCCATAGAAATGATATAATAATTCATTTAAATACCCGTAAACATGGGGGTCTCAAGTTGTTTGGCTACTTGTTGAATTTCATGATTATGCGGTCTTGCTGCAAGACCGAAGAAATTATCGACTTAATTTTAGCCAATTGACTTTCACTGGAGTGAATTCACCATGTTAATAATACCATTACATCCTCTTAAAAAGGAATATGCACAAAGTTTAAGAAACCACCTTAAAATACAATTAAAGGAGTATTTTTTATTCTTTGGCGAGTTAATTTCACAAATTAATACGATTAAACCGATTACGTATCATGTTGGAATTCAATCGGTCATCCTGACGTATCTTTCATGCATTATTGTTTTGAATAACATCAATCGCATTGTTCGGCGCAATGCGATGACCGATATTAAGAAGATTATCATCCAACCTGCTTTTCATTCTTTAGTGGGGATGAAAAATGTGATGGCCTTTTCGTGGACTGTCAACACAGAAGAAAGACGGAAGAAAAGAATTCATGAGAGACATTTTTGGAAATTATTAAGTTTTCTGAGCGATGATATTTATCTCAAACAATTTATCTCGGACCATAATGCTGAGGAAAAGGCTCTATATTCAAGTTTGCTTACCAATCAGGGATTGCAAAGAAAGGCAATTCTTAAATCCCTCCAAAAGTTGGAGCTGAGCGGAATGTTAGTCAACACTAACGCCGAGGATGCGTTAAATTTGATTACCAAGGAGTGGGGCAGAATTTGGGTTGACCGCAAGGTGGGAAAAATTATCCTTACTCGATGGAAAGCGATGCGAATTGGTGTGTCGTTGGGTTTAATCAGGGACTCACGGGTTACATTGAGGCCGTTGTATGTATTTCCTGTCCGTCTGAATGTCGAAGAAATAATCCAAGCATTTGAAGCTTCCGAGGAGTTAGAACCAGGTACAATGGCTTCTAAACTTAGGATCAATGGAATTAGTATTCGACGACAGTTTCTGATTTATATTTTGTATCATACTACGGTCTTAACTGAAGCTGAAATTGGAGCTTATCTTGGCGACCGTAATCATACCGCTGTTTGTTATGCCCTTCGGAAAACACGAGCTTTAATTGATAGTTATCCTTTGGTTGGTGTACTGTTGGATTATTTCTGTGTGTATGTTGACAACCTCAGGATTTATAAAAACCGTGAGTATTTTTTCCCAAAAGACAGCTCAGAGGATGGTTCTTAATCCAACGAATACTTGGGCTTTAATTGAAACAGACCAGCAGAGAGAAGGTTTAAGAGCTTTGCTGGTCTTCTCAATCTATAGTCTTTGATAAAAATATACTCTTCTTCACTTATACTTTCTATCCTTGTTCCAAGCCGACGACCTTGGAAAAACCCCTTTAGAAAATTGAAATAATACTTCAGCAAAAATTATCCCAGTCCTGAAGCTATTCTATTCGGAAGGGTTTAGAGTTTCTTATTAGATTCTTGGCCTTCTGTCCTTTGAAGTTTTCAATTTAATTTCGTAACTACTCAGGTAGTATCAGTGACAGATGAGTATAGCCCCATCGGCTGAACAAGGATCTTGCGAAGGACTGGTCTGTTAAGTGTCGGGAGCAGGTGCTTCAGAAGCAAACTGTACCATCAGTTCACTGGGATTGGTTCCCAAGACATCCAGTGCGTTCAACTGGCG